>JAEEGH010009557.1_pt1 | contig 22597 bp, 11 predicted proteins | sample 9134181 | NCBI WGS metagenome assembly JAEEGH01 (sample SAMN16246544, study PRJNA631951) | gut metagenome | biome: gut microbiome; feature: rumen; material: DP-attached | host: Bos | place: Iran: Karaj | collected 2018-10
AGAACGCCGACGCACTGCTGGAAGAGTAACGAAGCAATGTGCAATTTGCAAGGAGCAATGTCATCCCGAGGCCCCTCGCGGGCCGAAGGATCTCCCGAAATCACGCTCGCGTCGCCGTGGGAGATCCTTCGCTGTGCTCAGAATGACAGGCTCAAAAATCAAAACTGACAAACGAGGTACACGACCATGATCAAAACCGACCTTACCCTTGCCGCGCCGTTTCTGCCCCCCATGGAGCCCTGGCTGGACCGGGCCGCCCGGGCGCTGGACGCCGTGAGCGGCTATGATTACACCGGCTGGCTGCATCTGCCCACCCGCACGGGGTCTGCCCTTCTGGACGAGGTGGAGGCTGCCGCCGCCCGCATCCGCGCCGATTCCGAGGTGCTGCTGGTGATCGGCATCGGCGGCTCCTATTTAGGCGCCCGCGCCGCCCGCGACCTGCTCTGCCCCTCTCTTTCCGGCGGCGGCACGAAGCTGCTCTTCGCCGGAAACGGGCTTTCCGGCCAGGCGGCCAGGGAGCTGCTGGACTATCTGCGGGAGCGGGATTTCTCCGTCAACGTGATCTCCAAGTCCGGCTCCACCACCGAGCCTGCCGCCGCCTTCCGCCTCTTCTACGAGCTTTTGAAGGAGAAATACGGCGCGGCGGCCCCCGCCCGCGTCTACGCCACGACGGATGCGGAGAAGGGCGCGCTGCTGGGCATGGCGAAGACCCAGGGCTTCACCCGCTTCGTCATCCCCGGGGACGTGGGCGGCCGCTATTCGGTGCTGACGCCGGTGGGCCTGCTGCCGATCGCCCTCGCCGGCTACGATATCGACGAGCTGGTGCGCGGTGCGCGCGATATGCAGCGCCTCTGTGCCAAGAATCACGATGACAACCCCGCCATCCAGTATGCCGCCATGCGCAACGCGCTCTACGAGAGCGGAAAAGATATAGAACTGCTGGCCAGTTTCCACCCGCGGCTGCGCAGTTTCGCCGAATGGTGGAAGCAGCTCTTCGGAGAGTCCGAGGGCAAGCAGGGGAAGGGAATCTTCCCGGCCTCCGTGCTCTATACGACCGATCTTCACTCGATGGGGCAGTATGTCCAGCAGGGCAGGAGGAACCTCTTCGAAACCGTCATCTCGGTGGAGAAGAGCCGCCGGGAGCTGCTGATCGAGCGGGATGCGGACGATCTGGACGGCCTGAACTATCTCGCCGGTCAAACGGTGGAGCACTGCAACCGGATGGCCGCGGCCGGAACGCGCTTTGCGCACGTGGACGGCGGCGTCCCGAATCTGCAGATCACCATCCGCCAGGTGGACGAATACAGCCTGGGCCAGCTCTTCTACTTCTTTGAGAAGGCCTGCGGCATCAGCGCCTATATGCTGGGGGTCAATCCCTTTGACCAGCCCGGCGTGGAAGATTACAAACAGAATATGTTCGCCCTGCTCGGCAAGCCCGGTTACGAAGAACGGGGCGCGCAGCTCCAGGCCAGACTCGCTGAAGAAGAATGACACGCTTTCTGGAACAGATTGCCCGGGCCTACTATGCTGAGGCGGGCGCGGAACTGGGGGAGTACTGCTTTGTCTTTCCCAACCGGCGCTCCGCCCTCTTTTTCAGCAAATACCTGGGGCAGGCGGCTGGAAAACCCGTTTTTTCGCCCCGCCTGCTGACCATCAACGACCTGATGACCGATCTCTCGGGCCTGCGCACGGTGGACAAGATCGGTGCGCTCTACACGCTTTACCGCAACTATGCCGCCCTGATGTGGCCCGGCGAGGAGCCGAAGGAGCGCTTTGACGAGTTTGTCTATTGGGGTGACGTGCTGCTGGGGGATTTTGACGACGTGGACAAATACCTCGTGGACGCCAGCCGTCTCTTCAGTAATATCAGTGACCTGAAGGAGATCGATGCGGGTTATGATTATCTCTCGGACGAACAGGTGGCGGCCATCAAGGAGTTCTGGACAGATTTCCTCAGCCGGAGCGGCAGCAAGATGAACGCTGCCGAACCGCTGGACAAAAAACACCTCTTCCGGACCACCTGGCGGATTCTCTATCCGCTCTACGAAGCCTTCCGGAAGGAGCTTCTGGCGGAAGATACCGGCTATGAAGGCATGATTTACCGCCGTGTGGCAGAGACGCTCAGCTGCGAAGGCACCGAAGGGGAGGCGCTCGTGGCACGGCTGGGCCGTTACCGCCGGATTGTCTTCGTGGGACTCAACGCGCTCAATGCGTGTGAGAAGGTGCTCCTCGGCACGATCCGGGACCGTCTGAAAGGCGATTTTTATTGGGATTTCGAGGATGCGCGCACCTGCGATCCGGCCAACAAGTCCTCGCTCTTCCTGCGCGACAATACCCGGGACTATCCTTCAAAATATACCCTCGCGACCTCGCTGCCTGCCGAGCAGACCTTCCGCACGATTTCCGTTTCGTCCGGAGTCGCTCAGACCTTTGTGGCCGGCAACCTGCTGCAGGAGATGGCGCAGGAGGCGGGTTTTGATCCGCTCGAGACGGCGGTGGTCCTGCCCGACGAGCGGCTGCTCCTGCCGATGCTGGGCGCCGTGCCCGATACCCTCTCCGAGATTAACGTGACGATGGGATTTCCGCTCGCCCAGAGCAATGCGGCCACCTTTGTCTCGTTCCTCGAGCGGCTGCACCGCAACAAGCGGGTGACCGAGGGCCACTGCACCTTCTACTACCGCGACGTTGTCGCCCTGCTGAACCATCCCTTCCTGGCGGAGGGAGAAAGGGGACATGAGCTGATGGCGGAGATCTCCCGGCAGAATCTGATTTATGTGGAGGATTCGCTCTTGGCGGAGGGCCTGTTTGCGCTGGTTTTCAAGGATGTGCCGGATGCTTCGCAATTGCCTGACTATCAGATTGCCATCCTGGATGCCGTCGCCCCGGGACTCTCTCCGGTAGACCGCGAGTTCGTCAGCCACCTGCGCGCCGCCGTGCTGCGTCTGCAGTCCCTGGCGGTGCCGATGGAGCCCAAGACCTACTACCGGCTGCTCGGCCAGCTCCTGAGCGTGATTTCCATCCCCTTCCGGGGGGAACCGCTCTCCGGCCTGCAGATCATGGGACCGCTTGAGACGCGCGCACTCGACTTCAAGAACGTCATCATCCTCTCGGTCAACGAGGGGGTCTTTCCGAAGCGCTCGGTGAGCGGTTCGTTCATTCCGTCCAACCTGCGCCTCGGATTCGGCTTGCCGGGCTACGAGTTCCAGGACGCCCTTTCTTCCTATTATTTCTACCGCAGTATCGCGCGGGCCCAGCGGATCTTCCTGCTGTACGATTCCCGCACGGAAGGCTTGCAGACCGGGGAGCCGAGCCGTTTCATCAAGCAGTTGAAGTACCATTACGGCGTCAATCTCAATCCCTGCGACGCGCCGCTTCCGCTGAAAACCGACGGCACGGGGGAGGGCCCCATCGTCAAGGAGAAGACCCCCGAGGTGCTCTCGCGCCTGCGGGAGCGCTTTGTCCTGCGCAATGCCGAAGGATGGCGCAAGCCCTTCTCGGCCTCGGCACTCAATACCTACCTGGACTGCCCGGTGCGCTTCTACTACCAGTATGTGGAGCGGGTAGAGGAGGCCGACGAGGTGACGGAGGAGCTCGATGCCAGCCTCTTCGGTTCCGTCTTCCACAAGGTGATGGAACTGCTCTACCGGCCCTACGGGGGGCAGGAACTCTCCGCGGCGCAGATTGCCGCCCTTTCGGCGGACGAGGCGCACATCAAGCGGCTGATTCTGGATGCTTTCGCATCGGAGGCCAAGATTAAGTCGCTTCGCGGAAAGAATCTGATTCTGAATGAATTGCTCCTGACCTTCGTGAAGGAGGTACTCCGGCGCGACGCGGCGGCCGCCCCCTTCCGTCTGCAGGAGACGGAGGACCATCATTACGCCACCCTTGCGCTGGAGGGGGGAGAAACCGTGGATCTGACCGGCGTGATTGACCGCTGGGATATCCGGGGCGGAAAGCCCTGGATCTGGGATTATAAGACCGGCTCTCTCGACAGCAAGGTGGGCGGCGATTTCGACAAGATGTTCGCCGTGGAGGGAAAGGATCGCCCGACCATCTCGCTCCAGCTCTATCTCTACGCCCTGCTGGCGTTGGAAGAGAATCCCAAGCTGGCGGTGAGCGACCTGTGCCTGGGCATCTACAGCCTGCGCTCGATTTTCAACGACAAAAAGGCTGTCTATTCGCTGACGCTTTCACAGCCTCTGCTGGAGGAATTCCGCGAGAGGCTGAAGCGGCTTATCGCCGAAATTCTGGACCCGGCGGTGCCCTTTACGGCGCACGATCCCAAGTGCGATTACTGTGACTTTAAAATCCTGTGCGGCAAATGAATACGTTAGAAATCATCAAGGCCTCCGCCGGCAGCGGAAAGACCTGGACGCTCGCACGGGAATACATCAACCTGCTGGTGCCCGCCGACGGGCAGCCCTTCGATCCGCAGGCCTTCCGCCACATTCTGGCCGTCACCTTCACCAACAAGGCCACCGAGGAGATGAAGAGCCGGATTATCGAGGAGCTGCATAAACTGGCCACCGTTCCGGACTATCCCTACCCGGCGCCCGGCCAGCATCCGACGCCCCTGATGCGCAAGCGGGCCGCCCTGGCGCTCACCGCCATTCTGCACGACTACGCCTCCTTCTCGGTCAGCACGATCGACCGTTTCTTCCAGACGGTGCTGCGCGCCTTTGCCCGGGAAATCAACCAGTATGCCTCCTACAAGGTGGAACTGGACCGGAATGCCGTCCTCCAGCAGGCGGTGGACCGGATGCTCGCTTCGCTCGACGAGGCGGGGAGTGCGGACCTCCTGAAGTGGCTTACCGATTATTCGATTGGCCAGATCAGCAACGGCAAGCAGTGGGATATCTCCGCTCCGCTCTTTGAGATTTGCGGCCTGCTGACTGATGAGGAGTTCCTGCGGCTGCGCCGTCAATTCGGAGCGCATCTGTGGGATCGGGAGACGATCGCCCGCTTCCAGCTGAAGCTCGAGGGAATTATTTCTTCTAAAGAATCTAAAGATAAAATAAAGACTGCCAAGCTGTTGCAGGAGAACATCTGGTTGCTTGGCATCGTGTCGGACCTCTATTACCACCTGACCTCCCTCCTGAAGGAGAACAACCTGGTGCTGCTCTCCGAAACGACGGATGTCCTGAGCCGCATTATCGACGGCAGCGACACGCCCTTCATTTATGAAAAGGTGGGAACCCGTTACGACCATTTCATGCTCGACGAGTTCCAGGATACTTCGCGGCTGCAGTGGGAGAATCTCCGACCGCTGCTCAAGGACGGTATCGACCGCGCCGAGAGTTCGCTCGTGGTGGGGGACATCAAACAGAGTATCTACCGCTGGCGGGGCTCCGACCTGCGGCTGCTGCACAGCGAGGTCGGGAAACTCCTGCCGGATCCGGCGGAGCACATCCACAGCAAACAGGGGAACTGGCGCAGCACGGAGACCGTCATCCGCTTCAACAATGCCTTCTTCGAGCGGATTGGGGATTGGGTGGAGAAACTGGACAAGACCCGGCCCTTCGCACCGGCCATTCGCGATTATTACAGCGATGTGGCCCAGACGGTTGCGCGGAGTTCGAACCGAAGCGCAGGTTATGTCCGCGTCGAATTCTTTGACCGTGGGGACAAGAAAGAGGGAACGGCCTGGGACGACCAGGTGCTCGAGCAGCTCCCGGCATTCATGGAGGAACTCTCGCAGCGCTACCCCCGCTATTCGGACATCGCCTTCCTGGTGCGCACGAATGAGGAAGGCGGCAAGATCGCGGAGCGGCTCCTGTCGCTGGGCTATCCGGTGGTGACCGAGGATTCCCTCGCGCTGGGCTCCTGCCTGAGCGTGAAGCGGCTCGCCGCGCTGCTCACCTTCCTGTGCGATCCTTCCAATTCGGTGAACCTCACCCTGATGCAGGGGCTCTTCGATACCATCCCGCAGCTTTCGCGCGCGGCGGGCGATTCCGATTCGCTCTACGAGATCTGCGATTCGCTGCTGCGCAACTATCTGCCGGAGATTCCCGCCGGCGACCAGCCTTTCCTCTTTGCCTTCCTCGACGAGGTCATTGCCTACACCGACAAGTTTGGATCGAACCTGCCGGGCTTTGTGGAGTGGTGGAAGCGTACGGGTGCCACCAAGAAGATCTCCGCGCCCAAGCGCGACGACGCCGTGACGGTAATGACCATCCACAAAGCCAAGGGACTGGATTTTGAAGTGGTGGTCTTGCCCTTCTTCGACGAATCGCTCTCGGCCGGCAACCCCATCCTCTGGTGTGAGCCGGAAGGCGATTTTGCAGAGATTCAGTTGGTTCCTCTCAAGTCCAAAGAAGACCTGGCTGCCACGGAATTCCGTGATGCCTATGAAGAGGAAAAAAAGATGCAGTGCCTGGATGCCATCAACACGGCCTATGTGGCGATGACCCGCGCCGTGCAGGAGATGTATCTCTTTGCTCCGGTTCCCCGCTATCAGGGAGACAAACTCCACGCCGGGGGGAATGCCGTCTCCACGCTGCTCTATTTCCACCTGTTCCCGGATCACAGGAATGAGCCGGATGTGGCGGAATTCGGCCTGAAGAGCTGCGGCATCCCGCCCAAGACTTCCGGCGAGAGCCTGCCTCCGGTGGCCTACCGCAGTGCGCCCTATGGCGACCGGCTCCGGCTGTCGCTCAAGGGAGGCGACGACGATGAGCGGGCGGAGGGGGTCCGCCGCCACGAGATTCTCTCGCGCATCGATACGGTGGAGGACCTGCCCCGTGCGCTTCAATCCGCGCTGGGCGATGGCCTGATTTCCGCCGCCGAACTGCCGCAGGTGCAGGCGGAATTCGAGCGGCTGCTCGCTTCGGTGGCCGGCCGCCACTGGTTCGACGGAACCTACCGTCCGCTCAACGAAATCACCGTCGTGGATGAACAGGGCGAAATTCACCGGCCGGACCGTGTGCTGGTGGAGAAGGACAAGCCGCTGGGGCAGGGGACGGCCCTCGTAATCGATTACAAGTTCGGCGCGCGGCGGGAAGCGTACCGCCGTCAGATCCGACGTTATATGAAACTCCTTTCGCAAATGGGCTATCACGACGTGCGCGGTACGCTCTGGTATTGTCATGAAACAGCAGAAGATGTCGATTAAACTGAAAATCATGCTTCTCGCGCTGCTGGCCCTGGTGCCGGCCTCCTTGCGCGCACAGTATTACTCCTTCGGTACCGAGCCCTCCGGGGTGAAGTGGCGCCAGATCAAGTCGGAACATTTCCGGATCATCTATCCGGAGGAGACCGATTCGCTGGCCCGCAGCTACCTGATGTGGCTCGAGAAACAACGCCCGCTGGTCAACGAGCAGGTGAATATCGACACCAAGCCGATTCCGGTCATCCTGCACGCCTACACCACCCTCAGCAACGGCAGCGTCTCCTGGGCGCCCAAGCACATGAACCTGATCCTGTCGCCTAATCCCTACGACTGCACGCAGTATCCCTGGCAGGAGCAGCTGGTGACCCACGAGCTGCGCCATGTGGCTCAGACGCAGCATTTTACCAAGGGGCTTTGGCGCGCGCTCTACTGGCCGCTGGGCGAGCAGTCCACCGGCCTGGGCATGGGGCTCTTCGCCAATACCAAGTACCTGGAAGGCGACGCGACGGTGGCGGAAACCGAATACACCCTCTCCGGCCGCGGCCGCAGCGCCGAGTTCCTGATGCCGCTGCGCACGGACTTCCTGAACGGCATTTTCCGCAACTGGGAGCAGTCCACGATGGGCTCCTATCATGTCAAGAACTATGACCCGTATGCCGTGGGCTACCTGATGGTCACCGCGGAGCGGATGCGCACGGGCGATGCCGACTTTATCGGCAAATTCTACCAGAACAAGGCGGCCGTCTCCGATGTGACGGACATCTTCAAACCCAAGAGCAAGCGCTACGCCCTCTCACGTACGGAGGCGCTCCAACAGGCTCAGTCCTACTACTTTATGCATTGGTATCTACAGGATCTCCAGCGCGGCAAACCCACCGAAGGGTGGCGGATTTCCGCTCCCCAGAAGCTGCCGTGCGACTATTGGGGTGCCATCCAGATTACCGATACCCTTTCGCCGATGTACGGATCGATGGTGGTCCTGCGCCGGGGACACCATTTCGCCGAAGAGATGATGCAGATCGACACGCTGGGCCAGGAACGCCATGTCCGCTACCACGCCTCCTTCAGCTCCAAGCTGAGCGAAGCGCCCCTGGGACGGATCTACTGGTCCGAATCGGTGCTGCACGACCCCTCGTCCCTCGAGAACTTCTCCGAGATCAAGTTCTTTGACACGCGCCGCGACGAGCTGGGCACGCTGACCCACAGTACCAAGTATTTCAACCCCTCGGTTTCTGACGATGGCCGGGCGATTGCCGTTGCGGAGTATCCCGTTGGCGGAGACTCCCGTCTGGTGCTGCTCGATGCGATGGACGGCGAGCCCTTCGATTCTGTTGCGGCGCCCGAGGGCGGCCAGATCTTCGAGACGATGTTTGTCGGGGAGTGGCTCTATATCACCCTCGCCACACCGGAAGGCCTCTCTTTGCGCAGAATCCGTCACCAGGAGCTCCAGAACGAAGACTGGCAGACGGTTATCCCTGCGCAGCGCGCTTCCATTTCGGGGCTGCGCCACCTAAAAGGACAGTGGATTTGCTTCACCTCCGACCATGGCGGCGTGCTGGACATCTATGCCCTGCATCCCTCCAACAATCAGGTTTTCCGGCTGACCAACGCGCGCTTCGGCGCCACTTCGCCTTTTCTGGATGAGAGTCACAAGGTGCTCTATTTCAGTGAATACGATTCGCAGGGATTCCACCTCTGCTCGATGGATTTCAGCGAGCTGCTTTGGGAGAAGGTCGATTTTTCAAAGCGGCCGGAGGATCCCATTCTGGAGAAGGTCATTGCGCAGGGTAAGGCGCAGTCCCAGGTGACGGTGCAGGAGAACCGGGATTACCTCGATCCCGACAAGTACCCTTCGAAGCACTACAGCAAGCTGCTCAACGGTTTCCATATTCATTCGTGGATGCCCTTCTACTTCAACGTAGACCGCGTCAAGAGCTTCTCGCCGGATACCTGGTACGAGGCGGTTCTGCCGGGCGCCACGCTGCAGTCCCAGAATGCGCTGGGCGACGTGGTGGCCATGCTGGCCTACTCCTGGTGGGGCCAGAGTTCGGCCCACGCCAAGGTGACGGCGACGGTGGCCGACTTCGACGTGGAGCTCTATGGCGATCTCAATGCGACCACGAACGGCTCGCTTTCCACGCCGGCCTACAAGGATGACGCCGGTCTGCTGATCGACTACCCGTTCAACCTCTTCGGCGGCGGCTGGTACAGCATGCTGATTCCTTCACTGGGCCTGGAATTCGAGAAAGAGCGCGTGGCGGGCGCCCAGTGGCAGACCAGCCTCCAGGCGGGTGTCCGCTACTATCGGATGCTCTCGGTGCCCAAGGCGGCCATCTTCCCGCGCTGGGGATTCAGCGTTTCCGGCAGTTTGTTGCAGAGTTTTATGGGGGACAACGATTTTGCGGCGGCGGGCGTCTCCTCCTATCTCTATACGCCCGGCTTTACGCGCGGGCAGGGGCTGAAGCTTTCGATGGCCACCCAGTTCCGCCTGACCGATCCGGCCTCCACCTATTACAACGAGCACCTGCTCCCGCTGCCCCGTGGCTACCGGGGCGTGGCCACCGGCTATCGCCATATCAGTACCTCGGCCGACTATGCGATTCCCATCTGGCTGGGCGATGCGGCTATCGAGGGGCTGCTCTATCTGAGGCGGCTGCAGCTGATTCCCTTTGCAGATTGCGGCATGAGCTGGGAAAAGAACGGCGACTTTGCGGCCTGCTGCTCGTTCGGCAGCAGCGCCCTGCTGGATTTCAGTGTCTTCCGCTTCAATGTCGGCATCTCGGCCGGTACGCGTTTCTCCTACATGCCGATGCTTCCTTCCGGCAGCAAGACCCGCTGGGAACTGGTGGTGAGTGCGGGATTGTAATTTTTTGGCTACTTTTGCGCCGCGATGAAAAACACCCTCACATTCCTCGGTACAGGCACCTCGCAGGGCGTTCCGGTGATTGGATGCGACTGCCCGGTGTGCCGCTCCGCCGATCCGCGTGATCAGCGGCTGCGGACGGCTGCGCTCGTGCATTATGAAGGGGTGGAGCTGGTGATTGATGCCGGACCGGATTTCCGCCAGCAGATGCTGCGCGCAGGCGTGATTGCGCCGGATGCGATTCTGCTGACCCACCAGCACAAAGACCATACGGCCGGCCTGGACGACGTGCGGGCCTTCAACTATACCCCACGCGACGGCTACAAGGAGGTGCATCCCTGCCCGGTCTATTGCGAAGAACGGGTACAGGCGGCCCTCCGGCAGGAGTTTTCCTACGCCTTCTCAGAAGAGAAGTATCCGGGAATTCCGGTATTCGACCTGCACACCATTACCGAAGCGCCTTTCACGGTCAAAGGCGTGGAGATCATCCCCATCCGGGTGATGCACTACCGGCTTCCGGTGCTCGGATTCCGTTTCGGAAAGCTCGCCTATATCACCGACGCCAACCGGATCGACGAGGCGGAAATGGAGAAGTTGAGGGGAGTGGAGATTCTGATTCTCAATACAATCCGCTTTACACCGCATATCTCGCATTTCTCGGTGCCCGAGGCCATCGCGCTCGCGGAGCGCGTCGGGGCCCGTGCCACCTGGCTGACCCATCTTTCGCACCAGTTGCCTCCGCATGCGGAGCTTTGCGGGCAGCTGCCGCCCCATGTCCAACCGGCCTATGACGGCCTGACGCTCGAATTCTGATGAACGGACGACTCTACCTGATTCCTACGCCGCTGGGCGACTATCCGCCGCAGCGCGTGCTGACGCCGGAAGTGCTGGCCATCCTGCCCACCGTGGAGGTCTTCTTCGTGGAAGAGCTGCGCACGGCGCGCCGGTTCCTGTCGGCGGCCGGGCTGAAAGGACATATCGAGACGCTGGAACTGCATGAAATCAACGAACATACCTCCCCGGAGCAGATCTCCGCACTGGCCGCGCTGCTGAAGGGACGCACCGCTGCGCTCATCTCGGAAGCCGGGCTCCCCGCCGTGGCCGATCCGGGCGCGCAACTGGTGGCCCTGGCCCATGAAAAGGGGATCGAGGTGCTGCCACAGGTGGGCCCCTCGTCGCTGATGATGGCGCTGATGTCCTCCGGCATGAACGGACAGTGCTTTGCCTTCACCGGCTACCTGCCCGTCAAACCCGACGCCCGGCGGGCCCGCATCGCCGAGCTGGAGCGCCGTTCCGCCCGGGAGGGGCAGAGCCAGATCGTGATCGAGACTCCCTACCGCAACGATGCGCTGCTCGCCGACCTGCTCGCCGTCTGTCGCTCGGAGACCCGTCTCTGCGTGGCCGCGGACATCACCCTCCCGACGCAGATGATTCTTTCCAAAACCGTCGCCGCCTGGCGCAAGGCCGTCCCCGTGATCGGCAAACGTCCCTGCGTCTTTGTCATTCAAGGATAACCGCTTATGTCGCACCAACCCCGTATCGCATTCGTCACCCTGGGCTGCAAGCTCAACTTCTCGGAGAGTTCCACCTTCGCGCGGCAGTTTACGACTGCCGGTTACCAGATCGTGCGTCCGGTGGACAAAAGCGACTGGTATGTGGTGAACACCTGCTCGGTGACGGAGCATGCGGACAAAAAGTGCCGCAACATCATCCGCAAGCTGCACAAGATTTCGCCGGAGGCACGGATTGCCGTGGTGGGGTGCTATGCGCAGCTCAAACCCGCTGAAATCCTGGAGATTGAAGGTGTGGATATCGTGCTGGGTGCCGGCCGCAAAGGGGACCTGTTCGAGGTGATTTCCAGCTACGAGGAGGCCAGGGGCCAGGTGACCTGCCCCTCCGCCATCGAGGAGGTTCACGAAATCTTCCCCGCCTATTCTTCCGGCGAGCGCACCCGCTCCTTCCTGAAGGTCCAGGACGGCTGCGACTACCGTTGCTCCTACTGCACCGTGCCGCTGGCCCGGGGCGGCAGCCGCAACCTGCCGATCGCCACCCTGGTGGCCCAGGCTCAGGAAATCGCGGCCAAGGGCCTTTGCGAAATCGTCCTGACCGGCGTCAATATCGGCGACTTTGGCCGCACCACCGGAGAATCCTTCTTTGACCTGCTCAAAGCCCTGAACGACGTGGAGGGAATCGCGCGCTACCGCATCTCCTCCATCGAGCCCAACCTGCTCACGCGCGAGATTCTGGAATGGATGGCCTCCGCGCCCACCAAGTTCCTGCCGCACTTCCATATTCCGTTGCAGTCCGGCTGCGATCGGACCCTCAAGGCGATGCACCGCCGCTACACCGCGCAGATGTTCGAGGACAAGATTGCGCTGGTGCGCGAGCTGCTGGAGCGGCCTGAGGAGCGGGGGAGCCGTGTCTTCTTTGGGATTGACGTGATTGTGGGTTTCCCCGGGGAGAGCGAAGAGGACTTCGAGACGACCTACCGGCTGCTGGAGCGCGTGAAGCCCGCTTTTCTGCATATTTTCCCCTACTCCCGCCGGCCGGGGACCCCGGCGGCCGAACGAGCCGACCAGGTGCAGGAAAGCGTCAAGACGGAGCGTGTGGCGCGGCTCGAGCAGCTCAGCGACCGCCTGCACGCCGCTTTCTGCCTGGCCAACAAGGGCCGCGAGGCCGAGGTGCTCTTCGAGAGCGCCAACAAGGGCGGGATGATGTTTGGCTATACCGACAATTATATCCGGATTGAGCGCGAGTATGACCCGGCGCAGATTGGCCGGATCGTGAAGGTTACCGTGTAGCCACGGGCTCCTCTTCCGTCACTTCCTCCTCCTTTTTCTTGCGGGCGAACATCTTCTTGAAGAGGCCCGAGAAGGTATCGAATTCCTCCTGATAGACGATACCGGCGCCGTTGCGCTGGGTCTGGTCGAGGTAGTTGCTGTAGCGGTCGGCGGCGTGTGAGAAGAGGTTCATGCGGAGCCGGCCGCTCTTGTTGAGCTTGATCTCCACATCCACATTGCCCACTACCTCGCTGCTGCTGGAGGACATGTACTGCTGGTTGCCGATATTGCCGTTGATGGTCACGCGGTTGTTGAAGAGCTGCGTGGAGATGGCCACGTCAAAGATGTCGTTCGTGCCCTGGGCGGCGCCCGGCTGGTAGTTCAGGCCGAGGTCCAGCGGAATGTCCAGCTGGTGGAAGATGTTGTTGATCTGGCTGGAGACGATCTCGGAGGCGTTGGAGTAGAGGATGGTGTTGTTGTTGACGATACCGCTCTGCTCATCCGGCACGAAACTGCCCGAAACGAGCAGGGCCAGCGTCTGCTTGAGGTTCTTCTCGTCGGTGCTCAGGGCATTCTCCACCAGACCCTGGGTGGTCGGATCGAGGTCGGGGATGTCGATCTTGAAGGTCAGCTGCGGGTTGGAGACGGCGCCCGTGACGCCGATCGTACAGTTGACGGTCCGTCGGGTGGAGACGGAGGTGTTGTCGCCGATGAGCGTCTCGATAGAGGCTTTGGTCTTGTAGAGGGCGTTCATGTTGAACTCCGTCTGCATGATGCCGCCGTTGAAGAGAATCGTACCGCCCTGTTCCACCGTGAACTCCTTGGCGGTGATGCCCATCAGGGACATCGTGTAGCTACCGTCTTCGATGACGTATAAACCCTTGATGTCGAAGGACTTCTTGGCGATATTCATCTCCACCTGGCCGTTGCCGTGCGAGCGGATGATATCGCCCGTGGCCTCGTTGATGTCGATACAGATTTCGGAGGAGGGATCGGCCGCGATCTTGATGTTCAGGGCGAGGCCCTGCGATTTGGTGCGCTCTTTGTCCTTCTGGGCGGTGCCGGCCACGAGCAGCGAGTCGTATGCGTCGATATGCGGGCGTTCGGTGCGGCTGATGAAGGTCAGCAGGTCGCTCTGGGTGACCACGCCGCCGCTGATGGGGATGTGCACGGTGCCGGAGGTGGCGTCCAGGTCGATATCCATCCGGAGGGCGGACAGAGGACCGTAGAGCCGGATGGTTCCGGTTCCGAAGGCCTTGCCGTAGAAGCCGTTTTCCGCGTGGGCCTGCGTGGTGTTGATGCCGAGCACCTCGTCCACCGTGAAGAGAATGTCGAATTCCAGCGACTTGAATCCGTTGAAGCGGACGCCGCCGCGGGCGATACCGGTGTTGCCGTATTCGTCGGTCACATCCACGTCGGTGAATTCGATGCCGTCCGTGGTCACTTCAAACTCGCCGTTGCAGACGTAGGGGACGTTGGTGAAGGAGACGCGGCAGCGGGTGTCGTTGAAGCGGACCTTTTCGCTGCTGATTTCCAGGCTGTCCAGCGGGCCTTCCACGTGGATGTCGCCGCTGATGCTGCCGCCCATGTCCTCGAGAATGGTCACCAGGAGCGGGTCCAGCCAGCCGACGTTGAAGTCCACGAAGGAGAGATCGAGCGAGAGCCGTTTGTCGGAGGGCCTGAACCAGCCGTCCACGATCAGCGGCTCTTCGTCGCCGATAAAGTTGTCCACCAGGATGTCGAAGCGCGCCTCTTCCGGATTCCACTTGCATTCGAGGTCGGCGTCGCCCAGCGCGATGCCGTCGGCCGACAGGTCACGCGCGGCAAAGGAGGCCAGCACGGAGAGTTCCTTGGCGAGCAACGCGCTCGCCTGCGCCTCGCCCGTGAAGACGCCCTTGAGCTGCATATCGCTCTGCAGCAGCGCGTCGAACGGCTCGATATCGAACTGGTTGACAGCCAGGAAGAGGGTATCCGTGGGGCGGTCGGAAATCACGCCGTCCAGACTGATATACTGCTCGCCGTTGCTGATGTCGAATCCCTCGAGGGCAATGTTTCCCTCGCGGTAGTAGAGGGTGGCCGGGGCAATATCCCAGGTACCGGCCTCCTTGAGCGAAATCTCGGAGGGGAGGCAGTCCGCCACCAGGATGTAGGGCTCCTTGGAGCGGTCCGGGAAGGAGATACTGGCGTTGACGTTGCCGTGGCCGCCGTCGAAGTGGGTGTTGTCGTAGTGGAGGGCCACGTTGATGGTGTTGTCCTGCAGCGAGGCGGAGATGGCATCTTCGTGCAGGAAGATGTTGCCGAACTGCAGCACCTGGGTGCGGATGGCGGCGTCGAGCGGGCCGTGGGTATTGTCGGCCTTGATGTCGATGCCGCGGATGAAGTTCTCCTTGAAGGCCACCAGGTCGGACTGCAGGCCGATCTCTACCTGGTCGCAGCCGTCGATATCAATATTGATGGCCGTCCCTTCGCTGATATAGAGGTCCGGGGCGATGAAGGCCATCAGCGGGCGCAGGTCCTTCGTCTGGAAACGGAGGCTTCCGCGGCACTTTTCGTGGTCGCTCTCCCGCGAAGCGGAGATGGGGATCAGGTTGCCCAGTTCGGACTGCAGCAGTTGCATGACATCTTCCACCAGGTGGGAAGGGTGGTCGGTGCCGTAGTAGGTGGCGTCGGCCAGTTTGGAGGCGAGCGAGACGCGGTAGCCCTGGTCCGTGTCGTTTTCGGCCAGGATGCGGATATCTCCGATGCTGTGGAAATCCCTGTCAACGAATCCGTTGACATTGCTTAGCAGCACTTCGCCCGTAAAGACGCCCTCCCGCGAGCGGACTACGTCGGCATCGGCCACGAGGCTGAAGCGCGCCCGCTCCCGCTTGTCGAGATGGAGCGCATGCAGGTCGGCGCGGGCCAGGTCGAAGGAGAGGTGGTAGGCGTTGTCGGCGTTCTCGTTCAGGTCCAGGTCGGCCGCCGCGATAAAGTAAAGGTTCGGATCCACGGAGGTGGCGTTGGCCGTGAGGCGGTTGTTCTCCAGCAGACCGCTCGCTTCGATATCCGTGTAGGTATATCCTTTGAATTCCAGCGCGCGCACGAAGAGGTTCCGCAGGTTCACCACCGGACTCTTGGAGAGTTTGGCGTCGAAGTGCGTATCCACCGATACATTGCCCAGGTCCTTCATGCCCAGGTACTTGCCGACGTTCAGACGCAGCGTGTTGACGCTGCCGCGGACGAACGGCACGCCGTCCGGCTCCACCTTGTAGGTGGCCTCGGCCACCAGGCCGCCGCTCTGGCGCGATCCCATCCGCACCTTGGCCTCGGCATCCTTCAGCGTGCCGTGCAGCTCGCCGTTGATGTCGATCAGTTCGGCCGGTACCTTGGCCAGCAGGGCGGAGGCGTCGAACTTGGGATCGATGCCCCGGATGATGGCGGCGATATCGCGCGCGCAGGTATTGGAGTGGTGCAGGGTGGCATCCACGCGGGTATGGTTCAGATCGGGCAGTCCCTTGACGCGGGCGGAGACCAGCAGGTTGGTCAGGCGCGATTCCGACTGGATGCGCAGCCGGTCTGCCTTCAGGTCGCCCAAGCGGCCCTTGACGCTGCCGCTCAGGTAGCCCTTGGCGTGCAGCTTCTCCAGCGCGGGGACGAAGGCCGCCGCAGAGGCCACATCGAGCTGCGCGTCGGTAAACTCGGCATCGAGTTCCACCTTCTCCAGAAAATGGGCGAAGTCCGCGAACGAATCGTAGTAGAGGGCGATGTGGGGCGCATCGATATCGCTCCGACCGTCCTTCAGGCGGAAACTGTTCAGATAGAGCATCTTGTCGGAGACAAGCACGCCGGTGGAGAGACTGTAGGGCTGCCCCTGAACCGCCTCCGTGAAGGAGAGATTGCGGAGCTGGCCGTAGATAGTCTCTCCGTATTCCAGGTTGTCAGCCGCCAGGGCGAGGTCCTCAATCCGGATCTTCTTTTCAGGATAGGAGAAGGAGAGGTCGTTGATGGCGAACTTCTCCAGCCGGATGTCTTTCCAGGGGAGGGAGAAGGGCGCGTCGCTTCCGGCAGTCTCCTGAGGCTCCGCCTCCTTCTGCGCGCCGATAAAGGCGTCCAGGCTGGTGCCGCCCTCGGGCAGGTCCCGCAGTTTGGCCCGGCAGCGCTCCAGGGTGATGCGGCGCACGTCCAGCGTGTCGCGGGTCAGCGAACGGCTGTCCAGCTCGAGCAGCAGCTTGCCTGCGTAGAGGAGGGTGTCGCCCTCGGGCTCCAGCACGAGCATATCGCTCAGGATCAGCGTGTTGAAGAGAGCGTAGCGGATGTCGCCCACCTGCACGCTGCCGCCCAGGTTCTTGGAGACGGCCTTGAGCGCCTTGTTTCCGACAAAGGTCTGTACGGCAGGAATTTGGACAAGCACGGCCGCGGCCACGGGGATGAGTATCACCACCGCGAGCAGGCTCAGTACAATCCGTTTGAATACCTTCATCTTTGCGTACAGTATCCTTAATCTGCCAAAAGTAGGAATTTTTTTCGTATTTTCGCGCAACAAATGCCCTGTAGTTACGTATGAGCCTGACCATTCTTGGAATTGAATCCTCCTGCGACGACACTTCCGCTGCCGTCATCCGCGACGAATACCTGCTCTCGAACGTGATGGCTTCGCAGGAAGTGCACCGCCGTTACGGGGGCGTGGTGCCGGAACTGGCCTCGCGCGCGCACCAGCAGAATATCCTGCCGGTTGTATCGCAAGCACTTGACCAGGCGGGGGTTACGATGGATGAAGTGGATGCGCTGGCTTTCACGCGTGGTCCGGGTCTGCTGGGCTCGCTGCTCGTGGGAACCTCCTTCACCAAAGGGCTCGCGGTGGCCTCCGGCAAGCCGCTCATCGAGGTCAACCACCTGCAGGGGCATATCCTGTCGCACTTTGTGAAGGTCCCCGGCGCGGATAACCGCCAGCCGAAGTTTCCCTTCCTCTGCCTGCTCGTCTCGGGCGGCCATACGCAGATTGTCCGGGTGGACAACCACCTCGACTTCGAGATTCTGGGCCGCACGATTGACGATGCGGTGGGCGAGGCCTTCGACAAGTGCGCCAAACTGATGGAGCTGGGCTATCCGGGCGGCCCTGTGGTGGATCGTCTGGCCAAGGAGGGCGACCCCAAGCGCTTCCGCTTTGCCAAACCCAACATCCCCGGGCTCGACTACAGTTTCAGCGGCATCAAGACCTCGCTGCTCTACTTCCTGCGCGACCAGCTCAAGGAGGATCCGGATTTCCTCAAGAACAACATGGCCGACCTCTGCGCCTCCTTCCAGAAAGACCTGATCGACATTCTGCTCAAGAAGCTGATTCTGGCCGTCAAGGAAACCGGAATCCGCGAGGTAGCCCTCTCGGGCGGTGTTTCCGCCAACTCGGGACTGCGCGGCCGGATTGAGGAGGAGGGCCGCAAGCGGGGCTGGAACACCTACCTGCCGGCGCTGCGTTTTACCACCGACAATGCGGCGATGATTGCCATCACCGGTTACTACCGCTACCAGCGGGGCCTCTTTGCACCGCTGGATATCGCCCCGATTTCCCGCAGCGCAGAATACGGCGACCGATGAAAGAGTTTGAAATCGCTTTTCCTTTGCGGCACACGCCCTCGGAGGCCGAACTGAAGGCCGCTGCGGCGCGCGCGCTGGGCGTCCGCACAGACCGTGTAGCCCAAGCCCGCGTACTGCGCCGTTCGCTCGACGCCCGCGGCGAGATTTTATACAGGTATCGCGTGGCCGCTACGGCCGTGGGCGAAGAACCGCTTGAAGAATATCATCTCCCTGAATATAAAAATGTTTCAGCGGCTGAGCCCGTGATTATTGTGGGCAGCGGCCCCGCCGGCATGTTCGCCGCGCTGCGACTGCTGATGGAGGGACGCAAGCCCGTCATTCTCGAGCGAGGACAGGATGTGCACGCACGCAAGAGCGATATTACCACCCTCTCCACGGCCGGCCGCGTCAACCCTGACTCCAACTACTGCTTTGGCGAGGGCGGCGCCGGCACCTTCTCGGACGGCAAGCTCTTTACACGAAGCAACAAGCGGGGCGACATCCGCGAAGTGCTCCACCAGCTGGTGGCCTTCGGGGCCGACCCCTCGATCCTGGTGGATGCCCATCCGCATATCGGCAGCGACCGGCTGCCGCTGATTGTGGAGCGGATCAGGCAGTGTATCGTGGAGCATGGCGGGGAATATCACTTTGGCGAGCGGGTCGTGGATTTGCACCCGGTAGAGGGGGCTGGCAAGCGCGCCTGGAAAGTCATCTGTGCCGATGGCCTTTGCCTGAAAGCTCCGGCCGTAATCCTGGCTACAGGTCACTCCAGCCGGGATTTGTACCGGCTCTTTGCGGAAAAGGGCTGGGCGCTGGAAGCCAAGGGATTCGCCCTGGGTGTCCGCGCCGAGCATCCGCAGTCGCTCATCAACCGCATCCGCTACCATGGCAAGTACCAGCCGGATATGCCCGCCGCTGAATATGCGCTGGTGACCCAGGCGCAGGGCAGGGGCGTCTTCTCCTTCTGCATGTGCCCGGGCGGCATTCTGGTGCCTTCCTGCTCGGCCGCCGGCGAGGTGGTGCTCAACGGCATGTCCAACTCGCAGCGCAACTCCCGCTGGGCCAACGCCGGGATCGTCTGCAGCGTGGAGCCGGGCGATGTGCCTGAGTATGACAAATATGGCGTCTTTGCCCTGCTGGAGTTCCAGGAGGCGGTGGAGCGCCGGATGTATGCTTTTTCGGACTCCATCCAGGCCCCGGCACAGCGCATGATGGACTTCTGCCGCAAGGCCCTTTCCGCCTCGCTGCCGGCTACGTCCTACCATCCCGGCGCGGTCTCCGCACCGCTGCATGAACTGCTGCCGGACTTTGTCTATTCGCGTCTGCGCGAGGCCTTTCCGGCCTTCAACCGCCAGATGAAGGGCTATTATACGAACGATGCGCTGCTGCTCGCCTGCGAGTCGCGCACCTCGTCGACCGTGCGCATTCCGCGCGCGCCGGAGACGCTCGAGTCGCTCTCCTGCCCGGGTCTCTACCCCTGCGGCGAAGGCGCCGGATATGCCGGCGGCATCGTCTCCAGCGCCATCGACGGCATCCTCGCCGCCCAGGCCCTCGCTCGCTGTTGACTTCTGTCATAGCGAAGGGGACTGACCTCTCGGCCAGTCCCCCTGTCGGGCATCGGATAGAGCTTCAGTCGATCGGTTCGTTCAGGCTACTGTCGTTTCCGCCAGTGCCCTTTCACGAATTCCTTGCGGCCGTTACGCCGTCGCCAGTGGCTACGGACGTAAACGGGACGGCTGGGCGCACCTGGTACGCGAATGACAACCGTCACCTCTTCCTTAATTGTGAGTTTCATAGGGTTAATTATTTGTAAGTGGATAGGAAAGGGAGGGGTGTCAAAGTACCTGCCCGACTTGTCGCTAAAAGAAAGGAGAGCGTAGTCCCTTTCTCGGGTCCGACGCTCTCCTGCACAATTCGGTCAGGTAATGACCGGATCCCTTACAAATAATTAATCCTACTGCAAATGTATAAAGAATAATTGGACTACCAAATATTCTTTGTTTTGCTAGAACGACTGGAAGGTGCTCCAGTTGGTATTGGCCTCGGCGGTTGCCTGCAGGGCGGTGGAGAGGTTCGTGAAGAGATCGAAGCCGGTCCACGTTTCGATCTGGTCCACGCTCACCACGTAGTTCGTATAGCTGTCCTGGGCGTTGTAGTCCCGATGATCAAACCAGAAGCCGATGGCAGAGGCACTCGTCACGGCGCCGGCTCCGTTGCGTTTCACCTTCAGGAGCGCTTTCCAATAGTAGTTCGGGATTGGCAGGCTGGCCGGGTTGGCATTCTGGCCGGCAGCTCCGGAGAGATAGTTAATGGTTTCGCTGCCGCCCGCCTTGCGATACGCCGGTCCGGTTACCACGAAGATGGTGTCGGTGGAGGCTGCCCAGGTGCGGACCGCCGTCTCCAGACTGCCCCAGATGCTGCCGTTGAAATTGTTTTGCAACTGCGGCGTCTGGTTGGTGGAATAGTAGGTCTGCAGGTTCATCGTATCATCGCTCTTGCGATCTGCGTTCGGGATCTGATGACCCCGTGCATACGCGGAGGCATTGTACATGGTGGGATAACTCTTCTCGGTGATATTCACCTGGTTGCCTTTCGCGATATTCGGGTTGTAGCGCCAGCTGCTGGTGCTGCCAGAACCGGTCGTGTGGGCAGCGGTCAGCGGATAGGCCACCCAGAGCGACGCGTACCAACTGTAGCTGTAGTTATACGAATAATTCCGGTTGGCCGCCGTGTGCGCGCCCACTCCGTAGAATTCACCCACAAAGTCTTCGCTGCCGGTCACGGCCGGAAGTTCCAGCCAGCCGGTCGGCACGTAGGCAGGTGCTGCCGAAGTCGTGAAAAAAGATTCAGCGCCGCGCCGCTCCACATACGCGGAGGTCGCCTCGTTATACTCCAGTACGTATGCCTGGTAGTAGTACTTCGTCGAAGCGGCAAGGCTCTCGATCGTGTATTCAAAAGCACCGCTGGCCGACGCCCCCTGGCACTGATCCCCCGTTACCTGTTGATCCAGGCTTCCGGAAGTGGTTCCGTAGTAGAAACCGGTCTCGTAAATGGTCCCTGTCGCTCCCGAGAAACTGCCCTGCAGGGTTGCCCCTGCAGAGCTCACTTCATCAGTCCCTCCGGTAACGACCGAGGCGGTCGCCTGCGGAGTGGGAGCGATTCAATAATCTCCTTGCAGGTTAACTTCATCAATGATACCTTGGGTGTTGGAGGTATTCCAAACGATCTTCAGATAAAGGGTGCTAACCTGTGCGGCTACAGGGAGATTATAAGTGCGCTCGACAAAGGTAGACGCACCTGCCCCGGTACCTGAGACTTCAGTATAAACACCACCGGAACTGGTCGCATAGTACAAGCTTGTGGAGTACGTTCCTTTGGTTGAACCGGCCTTCCACTGGTAAGTGAGCACCATATTCTCTGCAGTCGAAACGGCAAGGGGGCCTATGATGATATAAGCATCAGTGCCTTGAGAAGACTGATTCATACCAGACAGAGTGGAACCAGTAGTATTCTTTCCTTGCTTGACGTTGCTGACAGTGTAACCCGTAATGCCAGAGTATACGGCACCTACGCCGCTCTTGACTGAGTAGGAGTCGTCCCATGCTCTTGCACTTCCGGTGTTATTACCAAATGTCTCGTGGAAGAGCACCTGATTAGTCTTCCCACCTCCGCCTCCAGTCTGGGTGGGAGTGAAGGTCGTAGTGGAGCCAGTTACCTCATCGCCGTCATCATAAACTGCATAAGCGTAATAGGTGTACTCAGAGTCTTTGGTGAGTCCGGTAAGGTCATACGAGAAACTGGTAGTTGAGGTAGGAGCGGCAGCGCAGGTCACCTTGGAATAAGAACCGGCGGAAGTCAACTTGTAGTAGAAGCCGGCCTCGGTGACGCTTGCATTTACTGCACCGTTGACAAGTGTCAGCGAGCCGTTGAGCGTAGCCGATGTTCCTGTAGCAGATGCTGTTGCTGTTGCGGCAGAAGTTGAAACCGTAATGCCTGGGACAGGAGCACCTGCGACAACAGAGATGTCATCGATACGGGTGTTGCTCCCGGCTGAGTTCGAGAATGTAATGCTGAGTGTCTTAGTGCCACCGGGAACAGTAATAGCATAGGCCGGAGCACTAGCAGTCCCAATGTTGGAACCGACTGTCGCGGAAGGTGTGGTCGAACTGACGGCGATATTGCCGTTATTCGCCTTAAATGACAGCGTGAAATCTGTCGCATTACCGGTAGGAATGCCGGACACGGTGAAGTAGCCTCCATTCTTGTTGATAAGCAACTCGGGGGAAACTCCTCCTG
>JAEEGH010009561.1_pt1 | contig 22590 bp, 20 predicted proteins | sample 9134181 | NCBI WGS metagenome assembly JAEEGH01 (sample SAMN16246544, study PRJNA631951) | gut metagenome | biome: gut microbiome; feature: rumen; material: DP-attached | host: Bos | place: Iran: Karaj | collected 2018-10
TTTAAATATAAATACGCTAAAAAAAATACTAGAAAGTGGGATAATCTGAATTATACAGCCAAGTATTACTCGATAAAAGCTGGAGAGTAATTTTTTAGTGGTAAAATAATTATAGAAAGAGAACTTTAGGGGAGCATAAGGAAAAAAGTGGTACGCGGCTTTACGCCACTTGCTTCTGCTATCCGCTTGACGTATACACGCACTGCGTATATAATATTAATATGATAAAGAGTTTTGCGGATAAAGAAACAGAACTTATCTATAACCAGAAGTTTTCAAAGAGACTTCCGAGTACAATTCAGAAAGTTGCGTTGCGAAAACTGATGATGATAGATAATGCAAAGTGTCTGGAAGATTTACGAGTTCCACCTAGCAATCACTTAGAGCAGCTTGTCGGAAAAAGAAAAGGTCAGCATTCAATCCGCATAAATGATCAATGGCGTGTCTGCTTTACAGAAAAAGACGGGCATTATTACGATGTAGAGATTGTGGATTACCACTAGGAGCAAACTATGTCAGATTTTATCGAAACACCAACAATCGGGGAAATCCTCAGTGAAGAATTTCTTATTCCTCTTGGAATTTCTGCATATAAATTGGCGCAGGAAATAAATGTGCCGACTTCCAGAATTCAGGATATTCTCCATAACCGCAGAAAAATAACTGTAGACACATCTTTACGTTTAGCTAAATTTTTTGGATTATCTGATGGATATTTTATGTCTTTACAGGATGACATTGATATAAGAAACGCAAAGATAGAACTTGCGCCTCAGCTTGAAGAAATAAAAACTTATGCGTATGCGTAATACAAAAGCATAACAAAGCCGACAAACCGGTCAAGCCACCTGCGGTTTAACTCATTGTTAGGTTGACGGCGTACTGCGCCATTTAATGGTAATAAGGAAATTCTTCCAACAAAAATTAAATAAATAAAATCTTGGAGGATTTTATGACAAAAATAAAATATGTCGAAATATCGGATAAAGAATTTTGGTACACCCTCGACAGACATCTTCCTGAAAAAGAATTTGAAAAAAAAGTAAATTCCAAGCAAGGATATGTATTGCTTGAAAATGATAAACCTGTTGGACTTCTTCGATATAATTTATTCTGGGACAATACCCCATTTTGTACAATGCTTTTCATTGATTGGAATAATCAGAAAAAGGGATATGGAAAGGAATTATTAGAATATTGGGAAAAAGATATGAAATCTCAAGGATATGATTTTGTCCTTACTTCAACCCAGGTAGATGAAACTGCACAACATTTTTACAGAAAGCTTGGATATAAAGATTGTGGTGGTCTTATAATTGATATCCCAAACTATGAACAACCAATGGAAATGTTTTTGATAAAAGCAATTTAGTCAAGGAAATGGTTCTCGAGTTCGTATTGAATTAAAAGGAGAAAGGGCTGTCTTCTACAGACCTCATCCAGAAAAAGTTACAGACAAAGGTGCAGTAAAATCAATGCGAAAATTTCTTGAAAATGCAGGAGTAAAAGATGATGACTTATAAAGGATTTGTTGGTGTAGTTGAATATGATGATGAAGCTCGCATCTTTTCGGGCGAAGTAATTAATACTCGTACTGTAATTACTTTTCAGGGAACATCAGTAGATGAAGTGGAAAATGAATTTCATGCTTCCGTTGATGATTATCTTGAATGGTGTAAAGAAGACGGAGTTGAACCAGAAAAGCCTTACTCAGGAAAATTCAATGTTCGCATTTCACCATTATTCCATAGTAAAATTGCTATCGCTGCAAAAAAATTAAATATGTCTTTAAATAGTTTTGTAGAAAAGTCACTTAATGATGAATTAAATTCTATGGAATTGGCATTTTAAAAACGCAACCTAACAAAGGTTATGCTGACACCCGCACTGGGGTGCTTAGGTATAATATTTAAATCAACAGTAATTAATTTAAATTATGGAGTTACTATTGTATAAAAATAAAAGTTTTGTATTCAGCTTAATTTCAATTTTATCCCCGGTTATAATAATTTTATTCTTAATAATAACTCTAATATCTGATAATTATTTCTTAAGTAGATATCAAACAAATATTTTTATAGGACCGTTTATGTTCTGTTTAATTACAGGATGGATTATTGGATTGGGAACGGGAATTGCAGGTCTTGTATTTTCTATCATGCAAAAAAAGGAATGTGGAAAAACTTCAAGAAGTGTATCTATCAGTATTCTTGGAATTGTTTTAAATTTATTATGGCTTAGCGGAATAATATTTGCATTTCCGGCATGGATGGGAATTTAAATAGCTTGATATATAATTAAATATTAAAGTAAAAAAGAAGAAGCGGTTATAAATCTTGGCTCGCAAGGAAACGAAAAATATCAAAAAAAACCGTACTCCACAAAAGGAATACGGTTTATATAAAAAAATCAGGCTGCACGCTGGATTAGAATGCCATCTGGAAACCAACTGTTACTTCTGCAGCACCGCGGTAGAAGTAGTTTGTTGTTGACTTGTTACCAGAAGAATCTGTTGTTTCGTGCTTAACTGGGTTAAAGTCGTGGAAGTAGCGGCCACCAACAACAAGACGGCCAGGACCCATTCTCATTGCATATTCAAGACCTACTGTTGCACCAAATGTTACGCCAGAGAGAGTGTCTACTACTGTACCTGAATTTGTGCTTGTACCATTAAGTGCTTGAATTGGAGAGTTTGTAACTGTAGTAACGGTTGTATATGAAAGTCCGCTTACAGGAATAGAAATGTAAGGTCCAATTAACAAATTGAACTTCTTGTACTGGTAAGTAAGAAGAACAGGAATGTCTACTGAGTTATAGGTATATCTGTTTGTGACTGTTGTTGTAACGCCACCAATTGTTGTAGATGAACGATCACCAATGTTGTTAACGCGGAAGTTTACTTCAGGCTGGATAGCCAGAGCACTCTTAAATCCATAGCTGAAATATGCACCGCCACCATAGTAGAGGTTTTCTCCGAATGGTTTCTGTGGCTGTGAATCATCAGCATATGCTGAACCCCATCCTTCACCAAGATATCCATGAACACCAACTGCGATGCCCTTTGCGCTTGCCAATGAAACAGCTGTCAAAGCAATAGCCATAAAAGCTACAATCTTTTTCATAATTTATTCTCCTTATGAATGGTTTGTTATTGTTTAAATATATCCCCTAAAAAAGAATATTTCAATTGCAGAAAATTAAATACTTAAAAAAGGTACAAACTTATGTATAATGTAACTATGTCTGACATAAAAGTTTACCTCATTATGGGGGCCGCTGCAGTTCTTATAATCGTACTTCTCAGCCTTTTTTTTAAATACAAAAAGACTCTTGAAGAAGACCGGCAGAAAGCCCTTGCAAAAAAACAGGCTCAGGAAGCAAAGAAAAAAGGCCTGCTTGTAACCTGTCCTCTTTGCGGCAGTGACCTGATGCCTGGAGAAGATTTATTCAGCAGGGTCTACAGACCAATGAATGTTCCTGACCAGCTGTGTACCATAAATGGCTGCCCCCACTGTTTTCCAAAGCCGGAGCCTGGGGTAAAAAGAGAGTGTCCTGTCTGTCATAAAGAAGTTCCCCTTAAGGATGGTCATCTTATAGCTCGTCTCTTTAACAAAAGCGATGGAAAAAAGCACGTAATCGTAACCGGTTGCACTCAGTGTTCCCTAGGCGTTAAATAATCATTTGTTACAGTAAGTACAGAAAGCGGTATAAATTTCCCGACCGGCTTTATTTAAGGATTCTTTTCCAGACTGGTAAGCTCTGGCGTGTTCAATAAAAGTAATGACCAGAAGGCTGTTTTCCATGTTCGGGGTCATTCTTTTTAATTCCTTACTGTAAAAACGCATTTTCATAAGAGAATCGTATTCCAGGGAATCTATCTGTTTTGTTTCCAGGAGGGTTGTGAGGGCCCGGTTGCTTAATGGAATGCCCTTGTCATTTTTCTGGAGCAGGGCCATATCCGGGTCGTTCAGCAGAAAGTTTAACAGTCTGGCAGCTTCTTCCGGGTGGCGGGAATTTTTGTTGATGGCGTACATTGAAGAAGGTTTAATGTACCAGCCGCTGACAGGAGCATTTTCATCTATAAAGTAATTCCCAATCTGTACCTTGTGATCAAATCTTTTAAATCTTTCTGCATATCTGCTGCATTCGTGACTCCAGCAGACAATTCCTGCCACATTGCTTTCTTCTGCTGTTTTTTCAGATTCGAAAGTCAAAATGTCAGGATAAATCACTTTTTCGTCAAACAGTTTTTTGTATAACTGCAGCATATATTTCACATCAGTTTCATTCAGGTTAAAGTGACCGTCAGGACTAAATGCAGTTTTGTCCTGGGTCTGTTCGATATACGCAATCAGCAGCAGATAAAGATTAATTCCCATGGTTCCAAAAGTATAGAGATTGTGTTCCCTGAAAACTGCTGCACATTTAAATAAATCGTCCCAGTTTTCCGGCAGAGAAAGATGGTATTCTTCAAAGAGATTTATATCCCAGACAGGAACCGTTGTGTTAAAAGCTACCGGTACTGCATTAAGTATCCCGTTAACATAGCCGTAAGAAAGATCCTCTGAAGTAAGATTATTTAATTCAATCCATTTATCAAGTTTGCTTAAATCGTAAAAACCGTCCCCATCTTTGGAATAGATGGAGAGCCAGTCATACTGAATCATCATTAAATCTTCAGCATGATTTGAATAGAATCTGTCCGGGAACTGCTGCTCGTATCCGTGCCAGGGACCGTAGTAGGGTTCTACCATAATGTCAGGATTATTGTTTTCGAATAATTGCAGGCCTTCAAGAGTGTAGTCGTTTCTTAAAGAATTTCCCCACCAGGAAAAGGAGATTAATGTTTTTTTTGAGGGAAGCTGGTTTGTCAGGGGGTAGTTTTCTTTCTGGCAGGAAATGAATTCTGTAGTGAATAAAAGCCCCAGGGTTAGTAAGGCAAATTTACATTTGTTTTGCATTTTCAATTATATCTTCCTTAATTTGCATAAAGACGTGAACAAGTACCGGGTCAAAATGTTCTCCGGCTTCAGAGTCTATCAGGGCAAAGGCATCGTTATAATTCATTGCCTGTTTGTAGCAGCGCTGAGAAACAAGAGCATCAAAAACATCTGCAACTGCCATAATTCGTGCGCTCAAAGGAATGTCTGTTCCGCTCAGTCCATACGGGTAACCTTTGCCGTTGAATTTTTCGTGGTGATAGGTTGCAATGTCCTGGGCAATCTGCAGATATTTTTCATCTTCAATTCCTTTTAAAAACTGATGAATGAGCCGGCCGCCAACAAGGGCATGTTTTTTCATGTCTTCAAATTCTTCCGGGGTGAGTTTGCCCGGCTTGTTCAGAATTGTGTCTGAAATGGTGATTTTTCCTACATCGTGAAGAGGGGCAGCCCTTGTTATTAAATCAATGTATTCTTCAGTAATCATTTCAGGATGAACGCCCATCTCTTTGCATTTAGTGGCAATCATATTTACGAATTTACTGGTTCTTTTTACGTGCTGGCCTGTTTCTCCTGAGCGGCTTTCAATTATTTCTGCAATTCCAATAATTGTTCTGTGCTGGATTTCTGAAATACGTTCTTCTTTATGGCTGGCATCTTCCAGGGCAGAATTTTTATCCTTCTCCAGGGAAGAGAATACCTTAAAGCTGTGCCAGAAACAGATTATGCAGGCAATTCCCATAAGAATTACGCTGAGCAGGGAAATTGTCTGACAGCGGGAAAAATTCCTGGACATTTTCCTGTTAATAGTGTCTGTTTCATTTTGTGACACTGATTCGAGAAGTTTAATACTGTTATTGACGTGTTTAATCAGAGGGTTAACGTTTTCTTTTACGTATTTCTCAATGTTCTGGCGGTTGCCTTCTTCATCAAGATTTGCTGCACAGATTACAGCGTTGTAATTCAGATAGGTTATAAGGTCGTCTTTAACGCTTGTAAATAATCCCATCTTGTAGGTACCGAAATCACTTTTTTCCATAACTTCGATATGGTCGTTAAGCTGATGTCTAAGCTTTAATTCAACTAAAGCCAAACTCTCTCTGATATCAACTCTCGCCTCTGGGCTTTTTTCCCAGATGTAATTTTTCATTACGGCTTCATGTTCATAAATAAGCTGCTTAATGGTACTTATGTCAGTTCTTTCTACAAAATTAACGTTTATGAAATTCTGATAGGTTTTCAGATTCAAATCGAAATAATGCCTGAGAAAGAGAATGCCAAAAAGACCTACCAGTTCAGCAAATATTATGACGATGAGAGCACTTCTGGTAAGTTTAAGTTTCATCTATCCTTTTGATTTTAAAATTAAGCTATATAAATGTCAAATAAAAAGTTAACTCTATTTTTAAGGTAAATTATAGAAGATTTTTGTATAGGATTTTGGCTTGCGGGCCTAAATGTTTCTATAAATAGAATATTTAGTTTGTATTAAGTGTTGAAAATCAATATAATGGGGTAATTAATCAATCAGTTTATAAAACGGCAGGTGGTATTTTATGAAATTAAGTTCTGTGCTGAATAGTGACAAAATCACTCTTTCCTTTGAGGTTTTTCCTCCAAAAACAACTGCAAATTTTGAATCTGTCCGTGATGCAGCAATGCGTGTTGCTGAACTTAAACCTGATTATATGTCTGTTACTTGCGGGGCTGGAGGAAGTACGGGAAGCAATACTCTGGCAATTGCAAGTGAAATTCAGAATAAACATAATGTAACTACTATTGCCCATTTAACTTGTGTTGGAACAACTAAGGCGAGTCTTAAGGAAAATCTTGATGCAATGAAGGCTGCCGGAATTGAAAATATTCTGGCTCTCCGGGGGGATAAGCCTAAGGATTATGAAGGGGATCCTTATCTGGATTTTCACTATGCCAGTGAATTAACTGCTGCCATAAAAGAATATGGTTCTTTCTGTATTGGAGGCGCCTGCTATCCTGAAGGTCATGTTGAATCTGCCCATAAAATTGATGACATTAAAAACTTAAAGCGTAAGATAGATGAGGGCTGCGAATTTTTAACAACACAGATGTTTTTTGACAACAACATTTTCTTTAACTTTTTATATAAGGTTCGTAACGAAGGAATTACTGTTCCTGTCATTCCAGGCATCATGCCAATCACCAGAGCAAATCAGGTTGCAAATGCAGTAAAACTTTCCGGCTGTAATGTTCCAGAGCGTTTTAAAAATCTGGTGGACCGTTTTGGGGACAATCCACGGGCAATGCAGCAGGCGGGAATTGCCTATGCCACTGATCAGATTATTGATTTGATTGCAAACGGAATTAATCACATTCATGTTTATTCAATGAATAAAAGTGAAGTGGTTCAGGCCCTGCAGAACAATCTTTCTGAAATCATTAAATAGAAGAATTCCACTGCCTTTAAGTGAATCTGGCTGAATATGAAAATGACTTCTGCTGATATTAACAGACAGGAAATTTACCGCTACCTGGGTTACCGGGGAATTAAAGGTGATGAGAATACTGACCGCATAATTGACTCCTGCATTAAAGAAGTGCTTGAGGTTTCTGATATGCGGCATTTTTATAAAAGATTTTCTCTTGAGTTTGGAAGCAACAATCTGATTAAAATTGACAGAATGGAATTTGAAAGTAAATCACTGTCAAAAAATTTTGCTGGCTGTAAGGAAGTTTTTCTTTTTGCGGCAACTTTAGGGATGGAAGTGGACCGGGTTCTTGGTCGTTATGTTAAACTGAATATGCTCCGGGCTGCGGTTTTTCAGTCTACTGCTGCGGCTGTAATTGAAGCTTATTGTAATCTGCTGCAGTCTCAGATTGAAGAAGAAGTAAAAGACGAAGGGTTTTATTTAAGACCAAGATTTAGTCCAGGGTATGGAGATGTTAAACTTGAAGTACAGAAAGATTTTCTTTCATTGATTGATTCTCCTAAAACTGTTGGTATAATTTTAAATGAAGGCGGTATGATGATTCCGGAAAAATCGGTTTCAGCTTTTATTGCTGTGAGTAAAGAAAAAACTGAATGTAGCTGTCGGGGTTGTGAAATCTGCGGAAAGAAGGACTGCGCTTACAAACGTTAGGTCTGTGTGCCAAAAAAATATTTGTAAATTACTGTACGGGGAAAATATATGGCTTTTAGAGATGAACTTGGAAAAAGAATTATTTTTTACGATGGAGGAATGGGGACTCTTCTTCAGCAGCGGGGATTAAAAACTGGTGAACTGCCAGAGACCTGGAATCTTTCTAAGCCTGATATTATTTACGGCATTCACCGGGAGTATCTGGAAGCAGGAGCAGATATTGTACTTGCAAATACTTTTGGTGCTAACCGTTTTAAATTTGAAAATGTAGAGCAGCTTGTTGAAGAGGGTGTGCGTCTTGCAAAAAAAGCCTGCAGCGATTGTGGTAAAACTGCCTATGCTTCCCTGGATATTGGTTCAACAGGAAAACTTCTTAAGCCTATGGGTGACCTGGACTTTGAAGAATGCGTTGATGTGTTTGCTCAGATTGTAAAAGCCGGAGTAAGGGGCGGTGCTGATTTAATTACAATTGAAACTCAGAACGATACTTACGAAACAAAAGCGGCAGTTCTTGCGGCAAAAGAAAATTCAGATTTACCGGTTGTAGTAACTGTTGTCTTTGGTGAAAACGGTAAGATGCTTAATGGTGCCAGACCTGAAACTGTTGTTGCACTGCTGGAAGGTCTGGGCGTAGATGCTGTTGGAATGAACTGCGGCCTTGGTCCTGCACAGATGAAACCTATTTTTGAGGAGATGGCAAAATATGCTTCCATTCCTCTTGTTATAAATCCAAATGCGGGGCTGCCGAAAAGTGTGGGAGGTCAGACGGTTTACGATGTTGGTCCAAATGAGTTTGCGGATTTAATGGCGGAAATTGTTCCAAAGGGGGCATGGCTGGTTGGAGGTTGCTGCGGTACAACTCCTGCCCACATTAAAAAACTTGTAGAAAAATGCGGCAACTTAAAGCCTCTTCCACTTACGGAAAAAGATATTTGTGTAGTGACTTCTTATTCAAACTGCGTTGAACTGGGGGATAAGCCTGTAATGATTGGAGAAAGAATTAATCCAACAGGCAAGTCTAAATTTAAGCAGGCACTTCGCGATGGAGATATGGAATATATTTTAAACGAAGGTGTAAAGCAGGTTGATGCGGGGGCTCATATTCTGGATGTTAACGTTGGGCTTCCGGAAATTGATGAAGTTGAAATGATGGGCCGTACTGTTTTTGAATTGCAGAGTATTCTTCCCGTACCTCTTCAAATTGATACAACTGATCCTGCTGCAATGGAAAAAGCACTGCGTCTTTATAACGGAAAACCTATGGTAAATTCCGTGAACGGCAAGCAGGAAATTATGAAAGAAGTTTTTCCTCTAGTAAAGAAATATGGCGGTGTTGTAGTTGGCCTTGCTCTGGATGAAGATGGAATTCCTGAGACTGCTGAAGGTAGAATTAAAATCGCAGAAAAAATTTATGCCGGGGCAGAGTCCTATGGAATTAAGCGGAAGGATGTTGTTATAGATGCCCTCACAATGACTATGAGTACAAATACTCAATCTGCTAACATCACACTGGACACTGTAAAATGGGTTAAGGCTCACGGGGGAAGAAGCGTGCTTGGCGTTTCAAATATTTCCTTTGGACTTCCTCAGAGAGAAAAAATCAATTCGGCATTTTTTACCCTTGCACTTCAGGCGGGGCTTTCAGCAGGAATTGTAAATCCATGTAATGCTGCAATGGCTCAGGCTTACGACACTTACTGTGTTCTGGCCGGCTACGATGAACAGTGTATGAATTACATTGAACGTTATGCTCTTCCTGAAGGAACAAGTCCGGCTCCTGCACCTGCAACTCCTCTTCCAAGAAAAAATAATTCAGCTGCTTCCGGTGGTGCCGGCAGTGGAGAAAATGCAGGACAACTTTCCCTTAAACAGTGTATCATTAAAGGGTTAAAGGAGCCTGCTTATAAAGCAACAAAAAAAGCTCTTGAAACAAAAGATACAATGGTTGTAATCAATGAAGAACTTGTGCCTGCCCTGGATGAAGTAGGAAAAGGTTTTGAAAAAGGCACAATCTTTTTGCCTCAGCTTTTAATGAGTGCAGAAGCGGCCAAAAGTGGTTTTGAAGCAATAAAGGATCACGTGGCAGCCCAGGGGTTAACTCAGGAAAAGAAACCTACAATCGTAATTGCAACTGTAAAGGGAGACATTCACGATATTGGTAAAAATATTGTAAAAGTTCTTCTGGAAAATTATGGCTACGATGTTATTGATTTAGGCAAGGATGTTGCTCCTGAAAAAGTTCTGGAGCAGGTTGTTGCTAAGCATGTTCCTCTGGTAGGACTTTCTGCATTGATGACGACTACAGTGGTTAATATGGAGGCAACAATAAAGCTGTTACGGCAAATGGCTCCATGGTGCAAAGTAATGGTTGGTGGAGCAGTTCTTACTCAGGAATATGCTGATATGATAGGAGCAGATTTTTACGGTAAGGATGCAATGCAGTCAGTTTATTATGCGGAGCGTTTGTTAAATAAAAAATAAAATGAAGAAAAGCAATTTATTTGGTCTTGTAATCGCATTATTTATAGCTCTGGTGGGAATTGGGGTTGGCCTCCTTTTTGTTCTTCAGAATATTCGTTTCAATTTGATTGAAGAGGCTGAAGAGGGAACCGATCTTGAAAAACATATTGTGGTTCTTGGAACTTACGAGAATCAGCTTTTTTTAAGGCAGGTTTGGGACGGGGCCCGGAATGTTTGCAGCGATTATAATGCTACCGTAGAATTTTATGTTCCTCAGTCCCTGGCTCAGGATCAGTCAGTTGATAAACTTTTTAACTATGCTTCTTTTGTTAATGCTGACGGGGTTATTGCTTACCTTCAGTCTGGTTCAGAAAATGTAAAGGGAATTGTTAATATAGAAGGAAAAGAAATTCCAATCGTTACAACTGGAACTTTTGATCCTAATTCCCAGCAGGTGTCCTATATTGGAACCAGTTACTGGGAACTTGGCCGGGTTATTGCCGAAGAAATAAACAGTCTGCTGAAAGAAAAAGGTCAGGTTTATATTTTATGCAGGGATATTTCAAGCAACCCAAACTTTTCTAATTTAACTACTTCCATTCAGGTTAATCTTGCCCGCCACGGTGGAATTAAATACAAAAATGTTACTTCCCTGGAAAAACAGGATATTAACGAATTTCTTCTTCATCCGGAAACTGAATATATTGCGGTTTGTCTTACGGAAGATGACACAATGAATTTTGCCCAGTACATAAACGAATTCCATTTGGGAAATATAAAGAATCTCCGGGTTCTGGGGGTAGGTTCAAATGAATTGAGCCAGTCTTATCTTTCCAAGGGAATTGTAGATGAATTGATTTCAATCGATCCTGAAAAAATTGGGGAAACTGCAATCAGGGAAATTTTTGAATATATAAATCACGGTTACGCCAACAGTTATATTGCAGCCGACATCAAAATTGAAAGAGGCAGCAAATGAATCTGAAAGTTTCCCAGACTCTTAAAAATCAGAGTATAAGAAAAATCATTACCATCACTATGATTGTGGCTATATTCTTCATTAATATACTGCTCCTTGGGGTCCTGCAGATTTCCAGAAGAGGAATGACAACTTTGGGAGAGGCCTACAAATCAAATAGTGAAATAAATAATTTTACTGAATGTCTTACTCTTACAGAAAAGTACATGGAAAATTACGTGATTTACCGTTCCTTTGAAAGTATTGATGCTTACTATTCAAATAGAAGTAAACTTGAAGAACTGAACGCTACTTTAAAAAGTTTTCCATCATCCAATGAAGTGCTTCAGAAAGAATATATTGTTCATCAGCTTACCAGTTCTTTTATTTACTACGGAAATAAAGCTATTTCTGCAAGGCGTGCTTACAGTCCGGACGAAACAAATTATTACTTTTCAAAAACCATTGACTGTTACCAGCTGCTTAATTCGGAAATCCTTGAGCTGAATAAACTGCTCCTCCAGAAGAATGCCCGTACTTATGAAAACAACTTGTCTCAGCTTTCTTCTATGTCAGGATTCAGCGTTATATTTTTCGAATTCGTTTCTGTAGCAATAGTTGCAATTCTGTATTTAATCATCACTCAGATTACAAAACCACTTACGGAAATTTCTGAAGTTGCCCATAGAGTTTCACGCCGGGATTTTGATGTTCCTCTCTTTAACAATAATTCTACAAACGAAATTGGAAATATTTGCCAGGCCTTTGACCGAATGATTATTTCAATCCGGGAATACATTGATACAATCTGGGAAAAAGCCCGCACCGAAGCCGAACTGAAGGAAAAGGAAATTGAAATGCAGGCCCTTTACACTGATGCCCAGCTTCGTGCCCTGCAGAATCAGATAAATCCCCACTTTCTGTTTAATACTTTGAACACAGGTGCCCAGCTTGCAATGATGGAAGGGGCGGATAAAACCTGTTATTTTATTGAACAGATTTCAGATTTCTTCCGTTATAAAATTCAGAATCAGGGACAGACTGCTTCTATTGCAGAAGAACTTGGACTTGTGGACAATTTCGTTTACATTATGAAGGTCCGCTTTGGACAGCGTTTAAGTTTTGTTAAAAATGTTCCTGACCTTTTGCCGGATGTTCAGATTCCAATGATGACTTTGCAGCCTCTTGTTGAAAACTGCATAAAGCATGGTTTGAAAAATGAACAGGGTGAAGTCTTGCTTAATGTTGAAGAAAATGAAAAATATGTAGAAATTTCCGTTTCTGATAATGGAGAGGGAATGTCTGAGGATGTTAAGCAGCAGGTATTTGAGGCTGTGCGGCAGGAAAAAACTAAGCTTAGTGAAAAATATTCTTCCGTTACGCCAGGAACTGTTGAAAAAGAAAAACATACAGGTACAGGGCTTGTAAATGTTTTTTTAAGGCTTAAACTATATTTTCATAGGGATGATATTTTTGATATCACATCAAACGAAAACGGAAGAGGAACAAAATTTATAATCAGGATGCCGTACCATGTATAATATTTTGCTTACTGACGACGAACAGATTGTAATCGACTCACTTTCCTTCATTATCAATAAAAATTTTGAGGGCCAGGTTAATCTTTATACTGCGAATTCTGGAACCAAGGCTCTTGAGATTGCAACAAATGAAGATATTGATATTATTTTTATGGATATTAATATGCCAGGTTTGTCAGGTCTGGACACGGTGAGCTGTATTAATAAACTGAAACCGGATATTGTAATTGTAATTCTCAGTGCCTTTGACAGATTTCAGTACGCTCAGGAAGCCATGAATCTTGGTGCATTTAAATATATTACAAAACCGGTGAACCGAAATGTTGTCATTCAGACAATCCGTTCTGCAATGGATTTAATCGACAATAAGAGGGGCACCCAGACTGCAAATATTGAACTGCATAAAAAACTGGACTTTGTTTCTCCAATGATTGAAAATGATTTTATATTCGCCTGCATTTTCAGCAAAGACAGTAATGTGGATGTTCAGTCCTATCTGGAATATTTTGGTTTAACAAACCGGGCCTGGGCTATTGCCTGTGTAGAAATCAAAAACATCAACTCTGAAAACCAGCACGATATTTATATGTACATCCGCCGCCTTTTAAGTGAGGAACACCGCTGCATTGTTTCTTCATTTATAATGAATATGACGATTGTTTATATTCCCCTGGAGGAAGGGCAGGATAACCGGGAGTGGCTGGAAATACTTGTAAAAAAATTCCATTCAAAGCTTTCCTTTAATGTACAGCGGGAAATTAGAATTGGAGTCAGCAGAATCGAAAGTAAATTTGATTTAATTAAATCTGCATATAACAAGGCTTCTTCAGCACTTTCCATGGTTCCTGCAAGCGGTGGAATAAAATATGCAGAAGATATTCCTGAAAGTGAAGAGGCTGAGCCAAATCCTGATGATAACAGTAATGAGCTTAAGAAAAAGCTTTTTATTAAAATTCGTCAGGGGGATCTGGACGGTGTAAAGAATCTTGTTCAGCTGTATACGGAAAAAGTTATTTCAAGTGAACAGGATCTGAACAAAATAAAGAACCGCTTTTTTGAAGCAATTGTTACAGGAAGAAATATTGTAACAGAAATAGATGAGCAGTATGCTAATAAAAGTTTTGATGATGCATTCTCTGTGTTAAACGGCGAAAATGACATTAAAATGCTCTGCGACTATTTTAAGAAAATGCTGCTGGAATATACTGCGGATATAAATAACACTAAAAATCACGCAGAAAATCCTGTAGTTGCTAAGGTTTGTGATTATATTAACACTCACTTAAGCGAAGAACTTTCACTGGATCAGATGTCGGAGTATGCTGGTGTAAGTTCCTTCTACCTTAGTAAAATCTTTAAGGAAGAAAAGGGTGTGAATTATATAGCTTTTGTAACAGACCGTCGTCTTGAAATGGGACAGAAGCTTTTAAAGGAGAGTCAGCTTTCAATTAAGGAGATCACTGCTGAAATCGGTTATAATGACCAGAATTATTTCAGCCGCTTGTTTAAGAACAAGTTTGGTCTTTCACCAAGCGAGTACAGAAGATAAGGATTTTATAATGAAGAAAATCATCAGCAGATGTGCAGCAGTATTATTATTCTCCCTGATTTTTGGAAGTGCATTAATTTCCTGTGACGAAAAAAATAATCAGACTAAAAAAAGTAATGTACAAACTTCTTCCTCATACGATTTAACTGTTGGTTTTTCCATTGATACTCTCGCCATTGAACGCTGGCAGAGGGATCTGGACGTATTTGTAAACCGGGTAAAGGAACTTGGTGCCAATATTATTGTTCAGAATGCGGGAAGCAGTGTGGAAGAACAGAATCGTCAGCTTATGTATCTGATGGAAAGAAATGTTGATGTTATTGTGTGTCTTCCAAAGGATGCAGACGGTCTTGCAGAATCAATCCAGAAAATCAAGTCAAAGGGAATTCCTGTTATTAGTTATGACCGTTTAATCAGAGGCTGCGATGTGGATTTGTACATGACTGTGGACAGTGAAAGAGTTGGCGAACTGATGGCAGAACAGATGCAGAGAATTACAAAATCCATGAACTGGTACTGCATTTTGGGAGATCAGAAAGATTACAATATGACGATGATTGAGCAGGGAATGAACAATGTTCTTTCAAATACATACATTAGAATCAATCACACATTTTATACCAGCGGATGGAATTATGACCTGGCCTATGATGAAGCTGTAAATCTTATTACAAGCGGCAGAATTCCGGGGGCAATTATTTGTGGAAATGATGCGGTTGCTGATGCGGTGATTAAGGCCTTTTCAACTTATTACCCGGATCATCATATTCCAATCTGTGGTCAGGATGCGGAAATTGCGGCCTGCCAGAGTATTGTTTCGGGAAAGCAGGATTTTACTATCTACAAACCTATTACTAAACTTGCAGAATATGCTGCGGAATATGCAGTTCGTATGGCAAAGGGGTCAAAATCTGAAGAATTGAGCCAGGGCTTAAAAACAATCGATAATGGTTACAAGATGGTTCCGGTTTATCTTCTTCAGCCTGAACTGGTAACTATAGAAAATATTGATAGAGTTATTATTGACTCAGGATTTCATACATTTAATGAAGTTTATGGAGCAAAAGCCCAGTGACACTTTGCCCGCACCGGGCTCTTCTGATATAACAGCATGAAGATGGCAGTTAAATTTTCAATCAACCTTAAACTTGTGAACTTCATTACTCATGCTGGTTATGCTGTCTTTATTGTCCTGGCTGAGAAGATTGATATCCTGCAGGTCATCATTAATCTGCTGGGCTCCAATCGACATTTCACCCATGGAATCTGACAGAATTTGAGTAACGTTTTCAAGTCGATTCATTTCCTTTGCAATCTCCTGGCTACCGAAAATCATCTCAGCGGAACTATTCTTTACAGTATTAGTTACAGAATTAATTTCTCTGATTGCAATAAGAATTTCCTGACTGCCATTTTTCTGTTCTTCCATGGCCCTGATAACAGACTCACTCAGGTCGTTAACCTGTTTACATGAATTGAAAATTTCTGAAAACTTAATTTCGATTCGTGAGGAAGATGTTGAAAGTGTAGAAATATCGTTACCCAGATTTTGCAGAGTCTGAGTAATAGTCTTACTATTTTCAGAAGTTTCCTCTGCAAGCTTTCTGATTTCTTCAGCAACAACAGCAAAACCCTTTCCTGTATCACCAGCATGCGCAGCTTCGATTGCCGCATTCATTGCCAGTAAGTTTGTCTGTGCTGCAATTTCCTGAATTACATTACTTGCATCTATCAGAGTGCTTGAATCCTGCATTACCTTCTGGGCAATTTTATTTGTATCAGACATTGTTTTCTGGCCTTCAGAAGTTGATTCAGTGAGAGCTGTAATTGAAGAGTTTGTCTGCTCAAGAGTCTTTGTAACTGAATTAATATTCGCTACCATCTGTTCAATCGATGCAGTTGATTGTGCAACACTTGCAGCCTGAGAACTGATGCTTTCGTCGAGATTTTTAAGTCCCTTGAGGATGGCTTCGATATTTGCAACAGTTTCAGTAACACCTGCTGACTGAGAAAGAGTCTGTTTTTTTACACCATCAATATTTGAACTTATCTGATTGATGGCACTGGCGGCACTGCTTGTACTGCTGGCAAGTTGTTCGCCCAGACTCTTCATTTCACCAGCGTTTTCGCGAATGTTTTCGATTGCAGAACGAATTTTTTCAATGGTCATGTTGAAATATGTGCAGAGCAGTGTGATTTCATCATTTCCAGAAATCTTGAGTTGAGCAGTCAAATCACCTTCACCCTCAGAAATGTCCTTAAGCTTATTTGTTATATTAACAATTGGACGAACAAAAATTCGGACAATCACAAACACGAGGATTACGCACGAAATACAAACGATTATCAGGCTCAAAAAAATAAGGAATACAACGATTTTGTTGAACTCTTTCTTCTGTTCATTTTGACGTGTCTGAATTGCAGTTTCCATATCATCCACATAATTTCCTGTACCAATTACCCAGTGATATGGCTCGTAAGGTGCTGTATAGGAACGTTTTGGCTGAGGGACATCAGATCCCATCTTAGGATATTTGAAGTTAACAAAGCCTCCTTCAGGATTTTGTCCGACTTCAATAAATTCCCTTACCATAAACTTTCCGTCTTCGTCAGTCCAGTTAATGCGATTTGTACCTTCTGTTTCAGGTTTAGGCGGCAGAAGAATATTTATTCCATCATAAGTATCAATCCAAAAGTACCCATCGCTTCCATACCGGAGTCCTCTGACAAGTTCCTTAACCCTGGCCTGTCGCTCCTCAAGAGAAAGCCCTTCCTTTTCATATTCAGCATCGTAAGTTTTAATCAACGAAATTGTATTCTGTACCTGCCCCTGAATTTTTTCATCATAATTGGCATACATTGTATTATGCTCATTTTCCAGACTGATATTTTGCAAACGAGCCAGAATTACAAATGCTGATACCGTGTATAAAGCAGCAACGCACAGAAGGATTCCCACAGAAACGAATCCCATTTTAAATTTTAAACTGATGATTTTTTTAGATTTTGATTTCTCTCTAAGCTCCATAAACCTCTCCTGAAAATAGAACTGTATAAAAGTATATCTCTTTAAAATCTGATTATCAAATAATAAACTATTATATAAACCCCACTCTAATGTTAAATATAGTGTTTTGAACCTTAACGAATAACGCAAAAAAACGGCCGGGATTTGGATTTTGGCAGATTAAATAATATAGATGCCAGGGAGGAAAAAGATTTAGAAAAAACACTCAGCTTGTGCAGCCGCAAAGCGGCTAACGAAAATAATTACAAGCACAAGCTGCGTGTAGAGGGCGAGCCCTCGGTTTTTCTAAATCTTTTTCATCCCTCTCCCCATATTAAGTATTTCAAATGACAGAACCCCGATTCCGACCGTTTTTTCTGTATTTATCAACATATTTCAAAACCCAACATTTAACCCAATTAGCACTTTTTTGACCACAAAAAAATCTAGGCCGATGTGAAAAATCTGCTGTTTTTTTTCCTAAAAATTCAAGAAATTAACAAAATTATACAGAATTTGACCCGTTCACAATAAAAAATCACCCCTATAATAAACTTAGCTTTATAAAAAAACGTTAAGGAGGCTTTTTATGAAGAAGTTGGGAAAAGTGCTGGCAATTGCTCTTGGTGCAGCTTTAGTTCTTAGTGCTACAGGTTGTACAAAGACAACTAGCGCCGCAAAGATTGGTGTTTCAATGCCTACAAAAGATTTACAGCGTTGGAACCAGGACGGATCTAACATGAAGAGCGAGCTTGAAAAGGCTGGTTATAGTGTTGACCTCCAGTTTGCTAACAACGATATCGCAACACAGATCTCTCAGATTGAAAATATGATTACTGGTAAGTGCCAGGTTCTCGTTATTGCTTCAATCGATGGTTCTGCTCTTAAGGGTGCTTTGGAAACTGCAAAGGAACAGGGCATCAAGGTTATTGCTTATGACCGTCTTATCATGAACTCAGATGCAGTATCTTACTATGCTACATTTGATAACTACAAAGTTGGTACAATCCAGGGTGACTATCTCGTAGAAAACCTGAATTTGAAGACAAGATCAGCTGATGATCCTGCTTACATCGAACTCTTTACAGGTTCACCAGATGATAACAACATTAACTTCTTCTTCGGTGGTGCTATGGATGTCCTCCAGCCATACCTGGATAACGGTACTCTCGTAGTTCGTTCTGGTCAGACTTCAAAGGCTCAGTGTGCTACATTGAACTGGTCTACAGAAGAAGCTCAGAAGCGTATGGAAAACCTTATCACAGGTCAGGGATACGGTCCTAACGGAAACCGCCTGGATGCAGTTTATTCATCTAACGACTCATGTGCTATGGGTATTACAAACGCTCTGGTAAATGCTGGATACACAGCTGCTAACTTCCCAATCGTAACTGGTCAGGACTGTGATATCGGTTCTGTAAAGAACATGCTCGCCGGAACACAGGCAATGTCTATCTTCAAGGATACACGTACACTTGCTTCTAAGGTTGTTGAAATGGTTGATGCAATCGTTAAGGGTGGAGAACCTCCAATCAACGATACAAAGACATACGACAACGGAACAGGTATCATTCCTTCATTCCTTTGTGAACCAGTATTCGGTACAGTTGATAACTACAAAGAATTGCTTATCGACTCTGGATACTACACAGAGGCTCAGCTTAACTAGTTAAACTGAATTGAAACTAAGCTTGGCCCTCGCAGTGGGGGTCAGGCTTTTTTTTCCGGTCTGCGATTCTGGTCGCAGTAAAAGCTGCTTGAAAATAATCTGGTGTACAAATCCGTATATTTTGATAAAGAGAGGTTCCAATGGCAAAGACATTATTGGAAATGAAGAATATCACCAAGGAATTTCCTGGTGTAAAAGCACTCGATAATGTAAATCTTGTTGTTGAGGAAGGCGAAATTCACGCTATTTGTGGTGAAAACGGAGCTGGTAAATCAACATTGATGAACGTTCTTAGTGGTATTTACCCATATGGAACATATTCCGGAGACATTATCTATGATGGCGAAATCTGTAAGTTCCATCAGATCAAAGACAGTGAAGCCAAAGGTATTGTTATTATTCATCAGGAACTTGCATTAGTTCCACTTTTAACAATTGCTGAAAACATGTTCCTCGGTAATGAACGGGGATCAAAAGCAAAAATTGACTGGGCACAAACCTACGATAAGGCTGATGAGCTTTTGAGAATGGTTGGCCTTAAGGACTCTTCAAAGAGTTTGATTAAAGATATTGGTGTAGGTAAGCAGCAGCTGGTAGAAATTGCCAAGGCTCTTGGAAAAAAAGTTCGCCTGCTGATTCTGGATGAACCTACTGCCTCATTAAATGATACAGAAGCTAAACATCTTCTTGACTTGATGCTCGAGTTCAAGAAGCAGGGAATGACTTCAATTATTATTTCACATAAGTTGAACGAAATTTCCTATGTTGCAGATAAAATTACAATCATTCGTGATGGTTCTTCTATCACTACAATGAAAAAGACCGATCCTGATTTTAATGAAGACAAGATTATTTCTGCAATGGTTGGTCGCAGCCTTACAGACCGCTTCCCTAAGCGTGAACCACATATTGGAGAAGTTTGTCTGGAAGTTAAGGACTGGTGTGTTGATCATCCTGTATTCGATGGAATTAAGGTATGTGACCATATCAACTTTAATCTTAGAAAGGGTGAAGTTCTTGGTATTTCAGGATTGATGGGTGCAGGACGTACTGAGCTGGCAATGAGTCTTTTTGGCCGTTCATATGGTTCTAATATCCGTGGAAAAATTATTCTTAATGGAAAGGAAGTTACATTCCCGGATGTTAAGTCTGCTATTAATCATAAAATTGCATATGTAACAGAAGACCGTAAGGGTAATGGTTTGATTCTTTCTGAATCAATCAGAAAAAATACAGTTGCAGCAAATCTGTCAAGAATTTCTAAAAACGGTGTCATCAACTTTGATGAAGAACGTCGTGTTGCTGTTCAGATGGCAGGTGAAATGCATACAAAGTGTGCAACTGTAGATGAAGATGTAGGAAATCTTTCTGGTGGAAATATGCAGAAGGTCCTTCTTGGAAAATGGCTTTTTGCTGAACCGGATATCCTTATTCTTGATGAACCAACCCGTGGTATTGATGTTGGTGCTAAATACGAAATCTACTGCATTATTAACAAGATGGTTGCAGAAGGTAAGTCAGTTATTTTGATTTCTTCAGAAATGCCTGAAGTTCTTGGAATGAGTGATCGTATTTACGTAATGAACGAAGGCAGAATGATTGCTGAAATGAATGGAAAAGATGCAACTCAGGAAAAAATCATGGCTTGCATTATTGATTCTAGCAATAAAAAGATTGAGGAGTAGAAAATGGCCGGACAAACTTTAGTTCCTAATAGAAATAGTTTTGACTTTAAGAAATGGTTGAAAAATAACACCATGATTATTGTCCTGATTGGAGTTGCATTGCTTTTTGAATTGATGATTCGCGGGTCTTCACATGGTAATGCAGCGCTCTTTAATGCACAGAATATTACAAACATTATTAACCAGAATGCTTACGTTGTAATTCTTGCAACTGGTATGCTTTTGTGTATTCTTACTGGTGGTAACGTTGACCTTTCTGTAGGTTCTGTATTGTGTTTTGTTGGTGCTATCGGTGGTAAGCTGATGGTTAATCCTGAACATCCTGAATTACAGTGGCCTGTTGCACCTACAATTATTGTATGTCTTTTGATTGGTCTTGCAATTGGTGCCTTCCATGGTGCAATTATTGCTTACCTTCATGTTCCTCCTTTTATTACAACTCTTGCAGGTATGCTTTTGTGGCGTGGTCTTGCAAACGTTGTTCTCGAAGGTATGACAATTTCTCCAATGCCAGAAGGATTCATGAAACTCTTCTCAAATTACCTGCTCAGACCAGATGCTTCATTAATACCGCAAGGTCTGGAAACGGCAAAAGTGATTGTAAGCGGCTTGCTTATCATGCTTGCAATCCCTGTAGTTAAGAAGGATCCATTCGGCAGACCAATGCTTGATAACGCAGGAAAAGCTTTACTTGATTACAAGAAGATTTCAATTTCTACATTAATCGTATTCGTAGCAATTGCAGTTCTCGTAATTGCCCTGATGGTAGTAAGCAGAAAGAAGAAGCAGAAGAAGGGTTATACAGTTGATGGAAACGGTTTATTCATCCTGAAGATTGCAGCACTTACTTTTGTAATTCTTGGACTTGGAGCATTCCTTGCATTCGATAAGGGTATTCCTGTTGTACTGATTCTTCTTGCAATTGTCGTAGGATGCTATGCATACTTTACACAGAATACTGTTCCTGGCCGCTACCTCTATGCAATTGGTGGTAACGTTAAGGCTGCTAAGCTTTCCGGAATTAAGACTGACAATGTAATGTTCTTTGCTTATGCAAATAACGGATTTATTGCCGCTCTTGCTGCTCTGGTTGTTATGGCTCGCTTTAACTCAGCCGCTCCAACAGCAGGTAACAGCTACGAAATGGATGCAATTGCATCATGTTTCATTGGTGGTGCATCAGCATATGGTGGAACTGGTACAGTTGGTGGTGCAGTAATTGGTGCCGTATTCATGGGTGTATTGAACAACGGTATGTCATTGCTGAACGTTGATGCTAACTGGCAGAAGGCTGTAAAGGGACTTGTACTTCTGGCAGCTGTAATCTTTGATGTTGTTTCAAAGAAAAAGAAGTCGTCTAAGTAAGTTTTCTGAGGCAGTTCCTGTTCTGCTTCGGAGTAGACTCAGTTGAATAACTGATTTTATAGAGTTCAAACATTTGATATAGCATGGCAATCTAGTTTGAATTAATTAATTCCTCTGGGACAGTTGGATTTTCCAGCTGTCCCCTTTTTTTAGGAATTATTTGTACAGGAATAATTATTTAGCCCGAATGTCGAGTTTTGAAAAGTTGCTAACATTACAAAAAAAACGGCGCGAAGGAGTGAAAACAACTTACGAAAACACTTATTTTGTGCTGCCGCGGTAGCGGCAAACGTAAATAAT
>JAEEGH010009566.1_pt1 | contig 22587 bp, 19 predicted proteins | sample 9134181 | NCBI WGS metagenome assembly JAEEGH01 (sample SAMN16246544, study PRJNA631951) | gut metagenome | biome: gut microbiome; feature: rumen; material: DP-attached | host: Bos | place: Iran: Karaj | collected 2018-10
TTTCACCCCAGTTCATAGATTGCATGGAAAACGTAATGACTTACAATTACATACATCCAAGTATGAACTATGAATTGTAAAATGCAATGAATTTTGGTTTTTCGGGGAGGTATATAGTATAGTATTAATATAATCAGTTAATGATTAATATTTTATATAATGAAATACCTATATTTATTGTGGAAAAACAATTGCATTTCACAGTGAACACTTTTTACTCCTTCTACACTTTTCGGTTCCCTCGCGGCATCATCAACGACTAACCTAACCACCTTGCAAAATATTATTTTGCCAATTCAAAAAAAATGAGTAATTTTGCAGATTGTAAAAAATATTATATAATAGGGTAGTTTTCAAGACATGCAGATCATAAACGAAAAAACAAATACAACAAAGAATGTAAACGGAACAGCCTTACAACAGATCAGACCTCGAATATTGTCTCTTTTTTCTGGTTGCGGAGGTCTTGATTTAGGTTTTGAACAAGAAGGCTATACGACTGTATGGGCAAATGATTTCAAACATGAGGCATGCGTTACATTCGCAAATCATTTTGGCAATGTTATTCATGAAGGTGACATCGAGGCTATAGATCCATACAAAACTGATATACCAGATTGTGATATTATATTAGGTGGATTCCCTTGTCAAGATTTTTCTGTAATATGGAAACAACCAGGTCTGCATGGGGAAAGAGGTAATCTTTATCGTAGCCTATTACGTTTTATTGATGCGAAACATCCGAAAGCATTTGTTGCAGAGAATGTAAGGGGAATACTTACTGCAAATAAGGGCAAAGCCATTCGTCAAATCATTGAAGATTTCCAATCGCTTGATCCAGGATATCTTATTAAACCTCATTTATATAATTTTGCAGATTATGGGGTACCTCAATTTAGAGAACGTGTATTAATTGTTGGTATTCGTTTAGATACAGGTTTTTCTTTTCAACATCCGAAACCAACACATGGAGAGAGTGGTGATGTGAAACCATATGTAACTGCAGGTGAAGCGTTAAAAGGTGTAGAAAAAGTACAATATAACAATGAACAATTGAATGTCACTGAACGCACGAAAAAAATTATAAGTATGATTTCCGAGGGAGGTAATTTCACGGACATTCCAGTAGATAGCCCCTATTACGTTCATGGAATGATTAGTCATGTTTACCGTCGTATACATCGAAATGAACCATCTAAAACAATAATTGCAGCAGGAGGTGGAGGCACTTGGGGGTATCATTATCCTGAGCCTCGCCCCCTTACGAATAGAGAGAGGGCTCGTATTCAATCGTTTCCAGATGATTTTGTATTCTTTGGTAATATAACAGAAGTCAGACGACAAATTGGTAATGCTGTACCTCCTGTTGGTGTTCATGCCGTTGCTAAGGCTTTGATGCCATTGTTCAGAGGAGAATATGATCGTGTGGATTTGTATGAAGAACAAAAGAGATTATGCCAATTGCCAATAGAAGAACGCATAAAACTATTTTAGATATGGAACTATTGTTAAGCGAACATCCTCTTTTAAAAAGCGCCATCAAATACAAATCCATCCAACAGTTACTTCCACAACTACTTGAAGAGTCAGACTGTTTTAATATTGCCACTGGCTATGTTTCGAACTCTTCAATAGTTCAATTAAATGATATCGTGTGTAAGCGAAGTAGTTGTAACAATAAAATGGAACTGAATCTTTTTATTGGGATGGACTATATTGAACGTTTTACTCGTATACAATATGATGCTCTTGTTGAACTCAATAAATTACTTGAGATGGATCGAATTGGGCACGTGATGGTTTCAACAGACATCCTTTATCACGGGAAAATGTATGCTTTTGAGAACAAAGAAACCTGTGACTATGCTTTCATTGGTTCCTCTAATTTAGGAAGTTTCCTTGGAACATCTGATGAACTTATCGAAACAGACATATGTGTTCATGGTGAAGATGCAGTTGCAATTAACACACGTATCAAAAAAATTTATAAGACGATAGGCACCTGTTTTTCTGATTTGCCGACACTTACTGAATTTAAAACTCCAAAATTTACACTTTTAGACAATAATACTCATGTCAGAAAGTTCACGGATGAAGAAATGAGTAATATTGTTCGCAAAATTAATTCGAACATTTCTATTAGTTTTCCGCTAAAGGCTACTCCCCATAGTAATCTAAATGCATACTTTGGCGCTGGTAAGAGGAAAGGGTTCAAAAGTCCAAGAGACTGGTATGAGGTTGAACTCATTGTATCCGAAAGTAAAGCATATCGCCAAAGAATAGAGGCTATGGGTTTTCCTGTAAAGGATGAAGTATTCACTGTAATTACTAATGACGGATATGAATTTGAATGCCAGTTGCAGGGAGGAAATAGAGGCAAGAATCTTCGGTCAGTAGGAGATTTGAAGATTCTTGGGAAATGGATTAAAGGTCATTTGGAAAAAAATGGATATTTGAAATTAGGCAAACCTGTCACAGATACAGTCCTCCAAAATGCAGGTAAAAGTAAACTGACATTCACAAAGATGGAATCTGGAGAATGGTATTTAACAATGGAATAATATGTATTTAGATAACTATATTCAATCATTAGGAAATACTGAATTAAGAAAGAATGTTGAGATCAACTCGAAACAAATATTTGATAAAGCAACATGTGACTATGATTATAAAAGTGTGGTTAATGGATTGTTGCTTGGAAATGTACAAAGCGGGAAGACGGCGCAGATTCTTGGCGCAATATCAAGATTTGCAGACAATAGTTACAAAATATTTCTTATTCTTACTTCAGACAATAGTAATTTACAACAACAAACATATAATAGAGTTAAATTATCATTAACAGATTGTATTGTACTCTCTGAGCAAGATGTAATAGCATTTCGTTCATTAAATAAGAGTAAACCTGTTATTATTGTTCTTAAGAAGAATAGTAGTATTTTGCTAAAGTGGAGGAATTTACTATGTGCAGAGAAGACATGTCAAGGTAAAGTATTAGTTATTTTTGATGATGAGGGTGACAATGCAAGCTTAAATACACTTGTAAACAAACAGAGAACCAGTACAATAAATAAGCATATAGATTCTATTAAAGCCACTGCTCTTGGATGTATCTATATTTCAGTTACAGCAACACCACAAGCTGTATTACTTCAATCATCAGTATCAAATTGGCAGCCTAAATTTGTTCACTATTTTGAGCCAGGAAAAGGCTATCTCGGTGGGAATTTCTTCTATTCATACCCTAAACCGTTTTGTATCGAATATACAAAAGAGAATGAAATAGATGATGTCAAAATTGATGACATGTATTGCCCCAATGGATTGCAAACAAGTATTGTATATTTCTTAATAGTTTGTGCACATAAACGTTTGAGTGGAGAGGTTAATTGTAATTTTGTCATTCATCCTAGTGCAAGGATAGATGTACACGAACAATTTACTAGAAAGGTTCAAAATCATTTAAATTTATTGGAAAGTGACACAAATGACGAATCTTTTGTTGAGGCACTACGAATTGCATATGAGAATTTGAAGCAGAGCAAACCAAATCTTGAAGATTTTGATGATCTTAAGGATGTCGTAGATGAAATACTTCAAGAGATGCTAATAAATATTTATACCTTAAATTCAAAGAGTTTTGTTGGGAAAGATCCGAATAATTCGAACTCATTGGATTTATCAAAAGGTTTTAATATTATTGTTGGTGGAAATACTTTAGGTCGTGGCTTGACATTTCCAAACTTACAAATTGTATATTATTGTCGTTCCTCAAAAGTCATGCAAGCAGATACTGCATGGCAACATTCAAGAATCTTTGGTTATGATCGAGAACGAGAACTTGTGCGTATTTTTATTCCGAAAAGTTTATATCTTGCATTCGGTGAATTAAATAAATCTAATAATGTTTTAATTAATCAAATTAAAACACATGGATTAAACAGCATAGAAGTAGTATATCCTCGTAATATAAAACCAACACGAAAGAATGTGCTTGATAAAGAATACCTTTCAGTTATTGTTGGTGGCGTTAATATGTTCCCTATTTTTCCCATAGAGAATAACACTGCATTGATGGACAAAATTGTCGCCAATTATGACAAGGACAGATTGGTAGATGTTCCTATTAAAGACATCATAGAAATACTTCACCACACAGGTAGTTATAATTCTGATGATTTTGACTCCGCAGAATATATAAATTGTATCATAGCGTTAGAAAAGAAACGTCCAAGAGTTAAATTCAAACTATTAATTCGCACAAACCGCGACATTTCAAAAGGAACAGGTACACTTTTATCACCAAACGATAGAACCATATCAGATTCAATTGTCAATGATGTCGTTTTGGTTTTATATCGTGTAAATGGAGATAAAAGTAAAGGGTGGGATGGGAATCCTCTTTGGATACCGAATATAAAATTTCCGTCAGACTGCTGTTTCTATACTACAAAATAGCAAAGTATTCGATACATATAATCACAAATAGTTCAAACAATAGCTTCTCGAAAGAACACAAGCATGTGAGGAATACACAACTTTACAAAAGTTAATAAGAGATATGTCAAACGAAATTGTAGATTTAGTAAAAGCAACACCGAATATTTTAGGACAGGTGTATGACGATTTAGCAAAACCAAGTGTTATGGCCGTTGGTAAAGCTTTAGGAACAGTATTTGAATTTAGTACATCTTTTTTGCTTCCAGTAAAGTTATTAAATGATAAATTTAGATTAAATTTCACGAAGCGTTTGAATGAATATAAGGAAAAATTAGAAAAAATACCAATGGAAAAACAATGTGAGGTACATCCTCAAATAGGAACTCCCATTATTGAGAAATTGTCATATACTACAAATGATGAGATTGCTGACCTATTTACAACTCTGTTGGTCAATGCTTCTAATATTGATATGGTTAATACTGCCCATCCTTCATTTGTGAATATGATAGAAAGATTGTCTCCTGATGAGGCAAGGATTCTGAAGTACATAAAGGGAAAAATTGAAATACCATATTGTACTTTTAATGGTAATGTTTTGGACGGAAAGGGTTATTTGACTTTGGATGAACATGTCACTATGTTACCCAATGAAGTAAACTTACAATTTCCTCAAAATATAAATGCATATTTGGCAAATTTTATTAGTTTGGGAATACTTATTGACATGTCAGGGACTATCCTTATTGATAAAACTATATATAATAAAATAAGGCAGAACTGGGGGCTTGAACAAAAAGAATCACAATGGACACCAAAATACTATAAATCAATTACTGTGAAAGAAAGTTACTTCCAAGTAACAGACTTCGGGAAATTGTTTATTAAGGCATGCACTAAATGACACTACAAAAGAGACACATAATCTTTTCAAAGAACGCAGGTGATAAATTTAACAACTTCGTAACTTCATAGGTAAACAGAGTATGCAGTAAAACGATGAAGGAAAAGGAGATACAACAAACCCAGCATAGCATCGTCCTATATCAGAACGACGATAGCAATGTGTGTGTCAGCGTCTACTACAACAATGAGACCTTCTGGCTGACACAGAAGGCTATGGCTGAGTTGTTCGGATGCTCGACCGACAATATTTCATTGCACCTAAAAAAAATTTACGCAGAAGGTGAACTGGACGAAAAGGCAACTACCGAGTTTTTCTCGGTAGTTCAAAAAGAGGGAGCACGAGAGGTCTCCAGAAATGTAAAGTTCTATAATCTTGACGCGGTTATCGCTGTTGGCTATCGAGTCAACTCCCATCAAGCAACGGCCTTCCGTATTTGGGCGACTAAAACCCTGAAGGAATACATCACAAAGGGCTTTGTCTTGAACGATGATATGCTCAAGAACGGCCAACCTTTCGGGAAAGACTACTTTGATGAACTGCTTGAACGTATCCGTGAGATTCGTGCAAGTGAGCGCCGCGCATACCAGAAGATTGCCGATGTGTTTGAACAGTGTAGCTACGATTACGACAAGAAAAGTGAGACAACCAAAGCATTCTACTCCTTTGTGCAGAACAAGCTGCATTTTGCTGTGACGGGAAAGACCGCAGCGGAACTTATCTACGAACGTGCTGATTCAAACCAGCCTACTATGGGACTGACCACATGGAGTGATGCGCCCGACGGCAAGATACTGAAACGTGACGTTACCATCGCCAAGAATTATCTGAACGAGAAAGAACTGTCGCGACTCAACCGGTTGGTGACAATGTTTATTGACTATGCCGAATTGATGGCAGAAGATGAGATATTGATGAGCATGGCCGACTGGCTGAAACAGACCGATGTGTTTCTCTCCACCAACCGCCGCAATATCCTTGCCGATAAAGGTACTGTTTCTCACGACCAAGCCGTTGATAAAGCTACCAAAGAATACGAGATATTCCGCGTCCGCCAAGACCGCGAATACATCTCCGACTTTGACCGTGAAACCGAAAAATATTTGAAAGGTGAATAACAAAACTGGTAATTACTGGAACAAAAACATATCTCAGTGTTCAAATTGACCATGCAAGTGGTACAGAAAGTGGACCAAAAAAAGTAGTGTATTGAGAAATAATTAATAAGGACGTTAACGAATGATTAGAATCTGTCAGAAATGAAATAGCATTATGGCAAGTATGCATACAGATATAGAATACATCACTTATAGAAACAAGATTGCCGCCATTGCGGATGGCGAGGAGGTGGGGGAAGTGACGTTCCCTGAAAGGGAGAAGGGTGTGTGTGTCATCAATCACACTTATGTGGATGACAGGTTTAGAGGACAGGGAATCGCGTCGGAGCTTGTGCGTCGCGCGGTGGAGGAAATTGAGCGAAAGGGGTACCAAGTGGAGGCAACGTGCAGCTATGCCTTGCTGTGGCTGGCGAGAAATCGCGGCTGCGAAATCACTAGCCCACTGAGTTGCCCGATTGTATAGTAATGAATATTTTAAATTGAAAGTTGAAAATGAGAATTCGTTAATTCGTTAATCTTTGATGCGCCAAGGACTAACACATTCACATATTAACACGTTAACACATTCAAAACACTCAAACAATCAAGCATTCAGACATTCAGACAATCAAACCACATTTAAGCGTTAACATTCTTTATTACTATCAATAGATGGAGATTACAATAAAAACGGCAACTGTTCGTTATCCTTATAATGAAACTGAAATTTGTATATACTATCCTCTTGATGCTGGCTTTGGTTCCTGTGGCTAAGGCTCAGTATACCGTTGACAATAAGAAGGCAGTCAGCGAGTTTGAGAAGGGGCAGCAGCTGCTGTCGAGCAATCCAGCTAAGGCTTTCGACCATTTTGAGAAAGCACTGAAGGCGGAGCCTTCGTTTGCAGAGGTGCGGCTGACGATGGCAGCATGGTATATGGACCACGACAGCCTCGGGCTGGCAGAGGAGCAGCTGCGGGCGTTCCTCCGCTACGACAAAGGCAAACATAAGAAGTGGGGCGCTTCGGCACAGTACGACTTGGAGTGTATCGCCTTCCGCCGTCAGGCAATGGCAAACCCTGTGCCGTTCACTCCCGAGAATATGGGTGCCAACATCAACAGTCCTGATGATGAGTATCTGCCCACCCTCACCGCCGACGGTAAGATGCTGATATTTGCCAGATATAACCGTCCCGCTATGACAGAGGACTTTTACGCCAGCCGACTGAAAGATGGTAAGTGGACCAAGGCAGTGCGCATGGCGGAACCGCTGAACAGCGACGAGAACGAGGGAGCGGGCTGTATATCACAGGACGGACGTATACTATACTTCACCGCCTGCGGGCGAAAGGATGGTGCCGGACGTTGCGACCTATATGTCTCCTACCGTAAGGCAGGGGGCTGGAGCCGTCCGCAGAACCTAGGCCCGGCTATCAACACCAGCGGGTGGGAGTCCCAACCCTGCCTTTCTATCGACGGTCAGACACTCTATTTCGTTAGCGACCGCAGCGGAGGCTATGGCGGCATGGACATCTGGCGTAGCACCTTGGTGGAAGGACGATGGAGCAAGCCCGTGAATATGGGAGCGACGATCAACACCAACGGCGATGAGAAGAGTCCTTTTGTGTCGTTTGACGACCAAAGACTCTATTTCTCCTCCAACGGACGTGTGGGCATGGGAGGACTGGACCTCTTTGTCAGCCGCCGCACTGGCGACACCACGTGGAGCGAGCCAGAGAATTTGGGCTACCCCATCAACACCCGTGGCGACGAGAGTTCGCTCATCGTCTCGCCCGACGGCAGCACCGCCATCTACGCTAGTGACGGCGGTCAAGGAGGACTAGACCTCTACACCTTTGCCCTGCCCGAAGCCGCCCGTCCCGAGCCGATAGAGTATAAGGAAGAAATCACCGAGGTGGCACCCGAACTGAAGGTGGGTGAGAGCATCACGCTGAAGAACGTGTTCTTCCAGACAGGCAAATACACCCTGCTCGACATCTCCATCGTGGAACTCGACAAGGTGGTGGAGATGATGCAGAGCCATCCCAGTCTGCGCATCGAACTGGGCGGACATACCGACAACGTGGGCAGTGAGACCTCGAACCAGAAGCTCTCGGAGCAGAGAGCTAAAGCGGTGTACGACTACTTGGTGGCACATGGCGTTGCTGCCGACCGCCTCAGCTACAAAGGCTATGGCCAGACCCAGCCTGTGGCAGACAACAGCACCCCCGAAGGCCGCCGCCAAAACCGCCGCACCGTCTTCACCATCTTAGAAAAATAACCCAAGCAATACTAGTAATACTAGCAATACTAGAGATACTAGAAAAAAAGAAATGATATGAAAAAGAAAGTAGTAGTCCTTACCGGCGCCGGCATCAGTGCCGAGAGCGGTATCAGCACCTTCCGCGACAGCGACGGACTGTGGGAGCAGTATCGTGTAGAGGATGTGGCGACCTACGATGCCTACCTCCGCAACCCCGAATTGGTGCTTAACTTCTATAACGAGCGTCGTCGACAACTGTTCCAAGTCAAGCCCAACGAAGGTCACCGCCAGCTGGTGCGACTGGAAGAGAAATACGACGTGCGCATCATCACACAGAACATCGACAACCTGCACGAACAGGCAGGTTCGACACATGTACTTCATCTACACGGACTATTGACACAAGCACGCAGCGACCGCGACGACAACCTGATTGTCGACATCGGCGACCGTGACATCCACATCGGCGACAAAGCCCCCGACGGAGCCCAGCTGCGTCCCCACATCGTATGGTTTGGCGAGGCTGTGCCCAATATCGAACCCGCCGCCGAACTGTGCGAAAAGGCGGACTATTTCATCGTCGTAGGCACCTCCATGAATGTCTATCCTGCCGCAGGCCTCATCCACTATGTGCCGCGCAGCACCCCCTGCTATCTGGTCGACCCTAAGGCAGTGCCTATCTCCCGACCTATCACCATCTTCCAAGAGAAAGCCGGCACGGGTGTCAAAAAAGTAGTTGACGAACTTCTCAATCAACCGACTGAATAATCATTAATAAATCAAATATCACATGAAAAAAATCTTATCCTTTCTGCTGCTCCTCAGCAGCGTTGCAGTACTCAACGTTCAAGCCCAGATCGGCTTCAAGTACAACGGTCACACCTATCAGAACGGCGACAATTTTGTCGTAGTCATTGAACCCGATGCAAGCCATTGCGGTGGCATCAGTTTTGTCAATCAGGGCTACTCTGCCTTACAGGACTTGACAGTAACGATGACCTCCATTGAGATGTCAGGCATCGATATATGGGGCCTCTGTGCTGGAGCCTACTGCAGACAAGACACTGTCAGCGATGCTTTCAATATTCCTCCTAGCGGTGAATATAACGATTTTACCATGGACCTCACTATCGACGAGGCTGTTGCACAGCCCTATAGCATCTATAAGATGAAGGTCTCCAACGGCAACTTCGCCTGTAGCGTGACTATCCGTTTCCAAGCCTACGCCGAAGGAATCAACGATGTGACTTCCTCAGCCCTTACCGCCTACCCCAACCCCGCCCAAGGCAATGTGAACATCAGCTACGATGTCAATCAGCCCTCCACCCTTGCTATCTATGACATGCAGGGTCGCGTGGTGCGCAGCATGTCGGTCAGTGGCAGCGGCATCGCCGTTGTCGACAACCTCGCTGCCGGCATCTACACCTACGGCATCATGGGCAGCACCACCATGCAGAAACTGATTGTCAAATAATGTACGGGCGTACTCCTTGTACGCCCAGTATTGTACCCCGACGTATGGGCGTACCCCCGTGTACGCCCTTTTTTGTCTTCTATGCAGCTGTATGCTATATGCAACAAATGTGGCAAACCCATCTATTTGAAGAGGGGTTACAAGACTGCATTTGAAGTCAGGGAGCAACTCGGAGAGATTGTCACGCTTCATTGCCCGCATTGCGGTACGACATCCCATCGTCCCTATACCAGTTTATGGAGCAAGACTTGGGGGTCGTGGCTCACCGTAGGCATTCTTTCAGCCATCATTCTTGGCTCCGTAGCGTTGGTGGCACTATTGCAGCAGGCGGGGGCTAGCATCAGTGCGGTGATATGGATACCCTTTGCCGCCATGGCCGTCTACGCCCTGCTCGCCAAGCGCGAGTCGGATGCCATCGAACGCTACAATCGCTCGTGGGAAGATGCCCCCGCTCCGCGCCTCACCGCCGAAGCTGCAGCCGACTTCACCGACATAGAGCTAGTCGACTGGTTCGATATAGAGGAATACGGCCAAATCACCAATGAGCAAGAGCAGGTCGTATACTACGCCACCTGCTTGAACTACGAGGAGCCTCCCCGCTACTTCGAGTGGTACTATTATTACGAGGCCAACGAGCACGACGCTCCCGACGATGGCACCCTGCTTTACGAAAGCCTCATTGCCGTGGGTGCCACCCGCCACGCTGAGATTACAAAAGAGGCTCAAGAGATATATCTACAGCACCGTGATGAGATATACCGCTGCGTCCGCAGCGTGACCCACGATGGCTACCAACTGCTGCTCTCTCTAAACCTCTTCGACAAACAGGACGATGCCGCCGCCCAAGCTTACTACTCAGAGCCCCTTCTTCCCCTTGTGGCACAATACATCCGTAATCATATAGAACACTTGTAGCATGACCGAAGAATATATCAACCTAGGTTTAGAACAACTCGACAACGACGATGCCGAGCGTGCCTTACATTATTTCCAAGCTGCCTACGACCTACAGCCCGATAATGCCGAGGTGCTTTTCTATCTCGGAATAGCCTACAGCCGCTTGGAAAAATATGAGGAAGCCGCACATTTCTACAAGCTCTCGCTGCACTATGAACCCAACAATGCCGAAACTTGGCTGAACCTCGCCAACCGCTATGACGACTTGAACCAGTACGACCAAGCGGAGGAGGCCTACCGTACCGCCTGCAATATCGACCCCGACAACGACGAAATCTATCTAGAATGGGGTATATGCTACTATAATCAGGAACGCTACAACGAGGCACTGGCCTGTTTCGAACATGCCGTCCGCCTTAATGCCGACAATATTGATGCCCTATGGCAACAGGGCGATACGTTGGTAAAACTGGGGCATTACGAGGAGGCGTTTGAAATTGCCGCCACCCTTTGTAAGCGCGCCTCCGACGATTGGCATGCATGGTACAACAAGGCTTGGTGTCTCGAAAAGTTGGAGCGTTACGAACAGGTCATCCCTGCGGCTAAAAAGGTAATCGCACTCTGCCCCGACAACGAGGATGGTTACGAGCTATTAGGGAATGCCCTTTTAGCACAAGAACGTTTCAAAGAAGCTCTTGCCCAGTATGAAAAGGCATTGAAATACTGCCCTACCTATTGGAGCGTATGGGCAAGCAAAGGCTTCTGCCTCCTCCGTTTGGAGCGTTATGCTGAAGCTCTCCCTTGCTATGAGACTGCCACACATGAAGTACCCGACGACCCTGAATGGTGGAACAGTCAAGGCTTCATCCTTCACAAGTTGGATCGCGACGAAGAGGCACTCGCATGTTACGAAAAGGCTTTGAGCCTCAACCCCGACTACACCTTTGCCCTTAGCAATATGGCCGACCTTTATTGGGGGCGAAAAGACTACGCCAATGCAGAGCAACTCTACTGTAAGGCCTATCAACTCGACCCTGACCATCGTCGCTCAGAACTCTTTTACGCCACTTGGTGCATGTTCTATACCCAACGTTACAAGGAGATGATTCCACCCCTCCTATCCCTTCTGCCCTACGCCAAAGAGGACGGTCTATCAGTCGCCTACCGCCTAGGGGTGGCTTATAAGAACCTGCATCAGTACAGCTTGGCTATCAAATACTATACCCTCGAACTAGAAACATCTCCCGACAATTCCCAAGTCCTCGACTGCTGGCTCAACATCGCCATCTGCAATGAGAAATTGAAACACTACAACCAAGCAGAAGCCGCATGGAAGAAGATTCTGGAGTTGGACACCGACCCTAGCTGCCAAGCCCTCGGCCTCTATGGTTTGGGCATGATACGCGTCAAGCAACAACGCTATGCAGAAGCAGTGAAATACTTCGACCGCTCACTAGCCTTCGACCCCGACTTCGACGACTGTCGTGAAGCCCGTCGAGATGCAATTCAAAGGATTATTTTTTGATTTTTAATTTTTAATTCATGAAAAAAACGTAACTTTGTAATTCGGATTATAAAGTAAAAATAAACATAAAACGTTGTAATTATGTACACAAAGTTCCAAGAACATCTTAAGAAAGAGTTGGCCGACATCGAAGCTGCCGGTCTTTACAAGCACGAACGCATCATCGAGAGCCCCCAGGGTGCCGAAATTATGGTGGCTGGAAAGAAGTGTCTCAACTTCTGCGCCAACAACTACCTCGGCCTCGCCAACAACCCCGAGCTTATCAAGGCCGCTAAGGAGGCTATGGATGCCCGTGGCTATGGTATGGCTTCTGTCCGCTTCATCTGCGGCTGCCAGGACCTCCACAAAAAACTGGAGCAGAAAATTGCCGAGTTCTTCGGCACCGAGGATACCATCCTCTACGCTGCTTGCTTCGATGCCAACGGCGGTGTCTTCGAACCCCTGCTGACCGACGAGGATGCTATCATCTCCGATGCCCTCAACCATGCTTCTATCATCGACGGTGTCCGCCTCTGCAAGGCTCAGCGTTACCGCTATGCCAACGCCGATATGGCCGACCTCGAAGAGCAACTCAAAGCCGCTCAGAAGAACCGTTTCCGCATCATCGTCACCGACGGTGTCTTCTCCATGGACGGCAACGTCTGCCCGCTCGACAAGATTTACGAACTGGCACAGAAATACGACGCCATGGTCATGGTCGACGAGAGCCATTCCGCCGGTGTTGTCGGTAAGACTGGCCGCGGTGTCACTGAGCGTTACAACCTCCGTGGCAAGATTGAAATCCTCACCGGCACCCTCGGCAAAGCCTTCGGCGGTGCTATGGGAGGTTTCACCACTGGTAAGAAAGAGATTATCGACATGCTCCGTCAGCGCAGCCGTCCCTACCTCTTCTCCAACAGCATGGCCCCCGGCCTTGTGGGCGCCGGCATCCGCATGTTCGAGATGATGAGCGAGACCAACACCCTTCAGGACAAGCTGCACGAGAACACCGACTACTTCCTCCGCCGCATGAAGGAAGAGGGTTTCGACTGCAAACCCAGCGAGAGCGCTATCTGCGCCGTTATGATCTACGACGCCGCCAAGAGCCAGCAGTATGCTGCCAAGATGCAGGAACAGGGCATCTTCGTCACCGGCTTCTACTATCCCGTCGTGCCGAAGGGCCAGGCTCGTATCCGCGTCCAAATCAGTGCTGCTCACGAGCATGAGCATCTCGACCAGTGCATCGAGGCCTTCAAGAAGGTCCGTGCCGAGATTGAGAAATAACTGTCATTGGACTTATCTCATAAACAAGGAAAAGCACTCGTACACACGGGTGCTTTTCCTTTTCCCCTTTCAGATTTCGGCGACGTATGAGAGGTTAAGAAAACCTTCTATCTTACGTCCGATAGCGTCTCAATCCTCCTAGGCTGCTGGGGCGACATCCACGTTGGGCGTGAGGAAGGCGTCGGAGGTAGTGCCGCCATAGCTCTTCACGGCCTCCAGCATCTTCGCGTCGCTCTGGTAGTTGGGCAGCAGCGTGTTGTTCACCACCAGGTCTTGAGTACTCACTTTGGTGCCATTGGGGGTCTTGCGGCTGTGGATATACACCACGCCACCGTTCACCGTCTGGCTCATGCCCAGCTTGTCGCTCGATGCCATCGTGGTGAATACCACTCCGTCAGGGTCAAACTCCGAGATCAGTGTCTCATTGTCCGTCTGGTCCAAGGTCACCTCGTAGGCGTCGATCTCTACATAGGGCACGCCCGTGACCGAGTTGGTGCTCTGCTTCGCCACGAAGCAGCTGATTTGGTCGCCGTTCTGATAGTTGGCGTTGTTGTTCACCACGGCGTCGGAGAACTGCTTCAGGGTGGTGCTCTCGCCGATGGTCAGCGAGCCGAGCGAGATGTCGGTGCCCACCTCGCCGTTGGGGCCGTTGGCAACGACCTCGACCGAAGGCAGCGAACCATAGGTCACTCGGTAGGGAGCCACTACTACACCCCCTTGGGATGCCTCACTGCGGGTGAGGTAGACGGGGATTCGACCCAGGTTGGCTTGCACGAACCTGTTCATGTCCGACATCAATTGGCGGCGGCCCTCAAACGAAAGGCGCAGGTTGCCCTCAAAGGCACGCCACATGCCGGTGATGTTTGCCATTTGCACCCAACGTCTCAATTGGGCAAAGGTCTTGCTCGTGTTGCGAGTCACTTTCTCACTGGTGATGGTGACACCGTTCACGCGGCGCAAAGTCATACTGCCGATAGAGCCGCTCTGCTTGCTGAAAATACCACTAAATATAGCCATAATGTTTACTATTCCCTTGTCCCGCCCGGTCCTTAGTCGGGTTTGTTGTGGAACAAGCATCCTCCTCCTGGGTCCATTCTGGCATAGTCGGGCTTCGCGCGCCAGCCCTCCGTTCCCGTCATGTCCCTCTCGGAAAGACGATGCAAAAGTACCACAGCCCCCAGAGGCTTTCTCCGCATCGTGTTGACTCCAGCGCCGACCTACTTATTCCGACTCTTCCCGACCTTTATCTTCCTTTTCTTGCTGCACCAAGGCTCCCTCGTTCTCTGCAAAAAGGCTCTCTTCTCATCGGCCTCGCACATTTTTTGCTACAATGCCGATATACATACCGCATCCCGCCATGCCCGAATCTGTTCGGTCTGACGGGATGCGTCTATTTTGTAGATGCTATCTACCCGTAGTCGTGTAGTGGCAGCTCTATTCCAACCAGCCCAGGATGTCGCCTTTCTTCACCATCTGGCCCTGTTTCACACAGGTGTCAATGAGGCGGCCTGCCTTGGTCACCTCGACGTTCATCAAGGCGTAGCTGGCTTCGATAATGCAGAAGACATCGCCTTCAGCATATTCCCTGCCTGGTGCGGGCGGTACCGATGAATTGAAGTCGAGTTCCCACAGCACCTGTCCGTTGGCAGTGGCGATGACGGGAGTAGAGTTGGCGTGCTTTTCGTTGATATAGTTCGGGGTGAGGGTCGTGACCACTGGGGCGCTACCGCTTTTGACGGGTGTGCTGGCGGCGTTTTTCTCAGCGCGTAGCTGGGCTACTTCCTTATTGAAGCGCTCTTTGGCTATTCCCGACTTATAGTCGCGGTACTGGCGGTCGTGCATGGCGAGTTCAAAGAGTTCCTCATCGTCTTCGCCACGGTCCCAACCGTTCTCCTCCATCTCTTTAATATACTCTGGCAGGGCGTCGGGATAGGCATCCTGCGGGTTGCCTTCGTAAAACTCGTAGTTGTTCTTCTTGGCCAACTCGACAATCTCTGGTGCCAGAGGTCCCGGCAGCTTACCGGCGCGGCCCAGTATCATGTTCCAGCTGTCTTTGTCTATTTGCGAGAAACGGGGCTTGCCCTGTGCCAGCGCCATGATGTTCATCAACGCAATATTCTTAGTGTACTGGCTGAAGGGGGTCACCAGTGGGGGATAGCCCAGCATGGGCCAGATATAGGCGACCTCCTGGAAGAGCTGCACCGTGAGCTCGTCGAAAGTCACTTCGGGCTTGCCGTTCTTCTTCAGTGCCATGTTGATGGCGCTGTGCATACCCTTCAGGTCGGTCATCATGCTTCCCATCATGCCGCCCGGCAATCCGCAGCCCACCAGCATCGAGGTGCAGATGCGGTTGGCAGGATTGACATACAGGCCCAGAAAGTCGTCCAAGAACGACTGTGTCAGGGCGCGGGTCTCCATGTAGGCCTTCATGTTGATGTCCTTAACGAGGAAGCCGTCTTCCTTAAGCATTGCCTGCACGCCGATAATGCCCGGATGCACCATGCCCCAGGCCAGGGGTTCCATGGCGGTATCAATCACGTCGGCGCCTGCGCGGGCCACCTCCAGAATCGAGGCCATGGCAAAACCAGGTCCCGAGTGCCCATGATATTGCACCAAGATATGGGGATACTTCTTCTTAATCTGATACACCAGTTTGCCCAGCATTGTGGGGCGGCCGATGCCTGCCATGTCCTTCAGGGCTATCTCGTCGGCACCAAACTCCACCAGCTTGTCCACGACGCCCATGTAGTACTCGACGGTGTGGATAGGGGAGTAGGTGATACTCAAGGCGGCCTGGCTTATCATTCCAGCCTCTTTGGCATACTTCACCGAGAGCTCCAGGTTGCGCGGGTCGTTGAGGCCACAGAACGAGCGCATGATGTCGACACCCTGCGCTTTCTTCACCTTGGGCATCAGCTGGCGCACATCCTTGGGCACACCGTACATGCGGAGGCCGTTGAGGGCACGCTCGAGCATGTGGGTCTGTATGCCGGCCTTGTTGAACTCCTTGGTCCAAGCGCGGACTGACTTGTTTGGATTCTCGCCATACATCAGGTTCACCTGCTCAAAGGCTCCGCCGTTGGTCTCGATGCGGTCGAAGCAGCCCATCTGCACGATGGCGGGTGCCACCTGCACCAATTGGTCCACTCGGGGCTGATATTTGCCCGATGATTGCCACATGTCGCGGTATACCAAACTGAATTTTATTTCTCTTGCCATAATTGCTTTTAATGTAGTATAGTGATATGTAATAAATTGCAGGAGAAAGAACCTTTTCCTGCAATTTACAAAAGTACGAAAAATATTCTGATTAATAAAAAAAAGTGCTCAATAATCAGTAATTAGCGACCTGTGATACGAAATTAAGTGAACAGTGATTAGTGAATAGTGATTAGACAAAACAATTCGTTAATTCGTGATTAGTGATTGGTGATTAGTGATTAGTAAATAGTGAATAGTGATTAGTGATTAGACAAATGAAAGCGGCAGCCATCCCCGTCCCCATCCCCTCTTGAGAGGGGTGGCCGTAAGGCCGGGGTATGTTCTTAGAGGGGTGGCCGTAAGGCCGGGGTATGTTCTTAGAGGGGTGCCACGTAGTGGCGGGGTATGTCCTTTCGCTTTTCAATTTTCAACTCTCAATTAACAGTTCCCACCTCTTACCTCAACCGTTTCTTCGCTTCCAGGGTCGGTCTTGAAGCGAACCTACAGCGAACCTACAGCGAAGCTTCCCCATACCCACCCCGAGTGAAAAATCTAAATTTCTCCAAGATTTCTAGATTTCCGCCGCAGGCGGGGGGTGAATATTACCCCCGCTTCGCGAAATCTGGAAATCTTAGGGAAGTCTATCATTATTGATGTAATTGTAATTTCTCCAAGATTTCTGGATTTCCGCCGCAGGCGGGGAGATTATTTAGTACACTCCCATATCAAGCAAATACATTGAATTAAATTTTAAACAGCTTCTTATATATTATACCCCAAAAGCCCAAAATTAGGGTGCCACTTTTGAGAAAAAAAAGTGGGATAAAACGGCACATGATGACAATAACAATAACAATAGGGGTGAGACCATTGTCCCCTCAAAAGAACTATCCACAGAAATACGCCGAAGACCGTCCTACCAGCCTTCGGCGTACTAATTAGAAGCCAGCCCACTCAACTCTCAAAATACGTGCAAATACGCGATATACGTGGAGCCATCCAAATTTTCAATTTTCACTTTTCAATTTTCAATTTATTTTAACTCTTAGTTCATAGTTCTTACCTCAATGGTTTTTTACTTCGTGGCGTTTCCTCGCCTCAGCATTCGAACATGTTCGTCTGTATTCGGCTTAACGAAAACGTTCGTGTCACTGATCGCTGGTCACTAATTTTCACTTTTCACTTTTCACTTTTCAATTTAATAAGTGTCTCATTCCACCACCAGTTTGCGGGTGCTGGTGCCTTCCTTGGTGGTGAGGGTGACGAAGTAGGTGCCTGCGGGCAGGTCGGCCACGCGGAACTCGCACACCCGCTCCGAGGCCTTCAGCTCCCTGCGCAGCACCGTTCTGCCAGCGGCGTCTGTGACGCTCAGCGTGCCGCCGGCGAAGCCTTCGCCCCCCATCACGCAACGCACCTCGTCCGATGCCGGGTTGGGCACCATGAGGAACATGCTGCCATCCGGTGTCACCTCCCCAACGCCATTATCGTGATTCTGGATGAACACGGCTACAAAATGGGTATCCTGGGTCACCACTACTGTGCGCGGGTTGTCTCTCACCAGGTCGTCCCAGTATAGGAAGCGCCCATCATGCCTTGCTACTGCCTCTATTACAGCCTCGTCTCCCTCATAATACCGGCCCCCTCCTGACACTGTGCCGAGCGTGCCGTAGTTCGCCTGTACGTCTACCTTATATTCCGGCCTTACTGCAAAATACGCTGTCACGCTTGTGTCCCCGTTCACCAATATCTTCCTCCGAGCCTCCGTGTTACCGTTTTCCCATCCCACAAACTTATACCTGACATCTCTGACAAAGGCTTCTACCGTGGCGGTGTCTCCCTGGTAATAGACAGTGTCGTCCACTGTCACATAGCCCATCATCTCGTCGTTACTGAGCCCTACCACATGGTACGGCTCCTTCGCCGTGAAGTATGCCGTGTAACATTCCGTGTCCTGGCTGACTACGACGTACCGCATCATACCCGTGTCCCCGTCCTGCCAGTGCGAGAACTCATACCCCCGTTTCGGTGTGGCGGTAATGATCTGCGTCGAGTTCCGTGACACCAGTGCCACGGGTCCCGCCGTCCCCATCGCCGTGTCCGCCGCCGTCACTATCAAGTCTACATAGTCCACTATGGGAAAGTAGGACCCGAAACTCGGCGAAGTCTGTACCCAGTCGTACGGACTCCACTCCCCTGTCCTCGGATCCCATATCATCGGACGGTACCACGGGGGCATCGGACACCAGCTTACACCCGCACCACCGCTTAGAAGATAGTTTATTGTCGCCGTCACTACAGGCAGGTACTGGTATGCGTAGTACGTCCCCGCGCCGGGGGCATACCTGCCGTTGTCCGAGGAGACAAGGTAGAACGTCGAGTCCACACTCACCGGATTCGAAAACATCGCTTCGTACACGTATGCATGCCCGAAACCCCACCGCGCCGTGTCTGCGTTGAGGGCTATCTTCATCACCTTCGGCGTGATGCTGTCCCACCGCGCCGAGTCGCACAGCACTATGCTGTCCTTCATCTTCTGGAACAGATACACATATTCCGGCAGGTGCCACAGGTACCTGGTGACGGAGGCTACGAGCGTGTCGGTAGGTACCGCCACGGCCGCACCCAACACAAACGTTGGCCGGTCCACGTGTTGGGGCATGACCCTTATTCTGTTAAACGACGCCTCACTCGAGGTTGCACCCAGCACTAGCACTGGTCCATACTCGTCGGCATAATAGTGTACATTGGAGGTATCGAAAAACTCCGGCAGCGTGTCGTACCACGGCGAATAATGATAGTTGCGATACTTCCACTGCACCGTGTCCAGTTGCGCATGCAACGCCGCTGGCAGCAGCACGGCCAATAAGACTATTAACATTAACTTCTTCATAGTTCTACTTTTTTGTCTGTATTTGTTTATTCTCTCTCACACACCTTCTGTTTCCCCAATGTCATGGTAGATATGTGGATACGTTGATATGTTGATTTGTATTGTCTAATCACTAATCACTAATCACTTAATTTCGTGTCACTGATCACTGGTCACTGGTCACTAATTTTCAATTTTCACTTTTCAATTTTCAATTTAAAAAGCACCTAGGACTAACACATTAACGCATTCTCACATTCAAGCATTCGCCAATCACTTTTTAGGGGACTTATAGTTACACCTATACAATGCAAATCTACCGAACCTCTAATCTACCACCCAGTTTAACTTCCACCCCTGGTTCTAGCGTTGTTGTCCCGTCTGTGTCAATAATCACATCTGCTCCATTCGCAACGATTACGTTACCATAAGTAACCAAATTTGTAACATGATGTCCGGCACGGATAGAACCACCATACACATAGTTTTCATTCACAAACGTAATATTTTGCAAGAACTGACTTGTCAAACTAAAAACATGAACATTCCCAAATCCTGTATGAGGATATGCTGTCAGATTACCTGAAAAACACGTTGTTTGTATCTGATGAATCTCCGAATTAACCCCCAAATTGGCACCGCCATGTAAATTCAACGCACTCAGCACACCTTGCAAGATTACGTTGGCACCATTCTCAAGGCAGAGATAACCTTCGCTCTCTATGTCCACATGACCATGCCCCTTCACCATAAGTGTCGCACCATTCTTAACGACAAGTGCCGAACCGCTACGGATGTTCAGTGACGCATTATCCCCAACGACATAAGTTGCACCTGGTTCCAAAACCAGCAGAGAGTTGTTTATGACGTTTACCGCCGTGTTATCTTCCTGCTCGAACAACGAACCGTCAAGACAAGTGAACACTGTGGGGTCTGCAAACACCTTCTTTCCATCAAAAAGGATAGGATTTTGGGGCTGGACAGGAGTCCTGCCTTGGACCAAGGTGATCATATGTCCCTCAACAAGGTGCACCCCCTCGGTCAGGGACCAGATGAGGATAATAGTCGCCTACTACATTCAACATTCCAAAAGAGGACTGATGATAAATCTTTGTTATCTGGCTCTTTAGGGTAGAGGATATAGCAAAATCTACGATACTGTCCTTATATTCGGGAAGTTGTCCCGCAGCCCAACGAGGGACATTTGCAGTACTTGTGTCATTCACAACATCAGCAAAGACAACAAAAATCCTTATTGTACCTGCTGGCGGGAGATAATACCCATATCGTGCATTCTCTTGTTGGGCAGTGACCGAAAAGAACGCCAGGCTGAAACATACTAAAATTATGAATCCTCGTCTCATAGCTTTACAACTTTATACGTTGAACATCCCTCGTCCGTGAGCACGCTGACGAGCAACAACTGGCAGGGCAGGTGCGACAGGTCAATCTCTGCCTCCGGTCCCATACACTCGACTCCTATCAGCCGGTTGCCAAGCATGTCGTACACCGCCACCGTCGCCTTTTTCTCAGGCAGGCCGGCTATCGTTAGAACTTTCCCCACTGGGTTCGGGTATACCTTATAGCTCGCCTGGCCGAAATCGTCAATCTTCCCAATCGGATTATTAATTGTGCAGGAGTAGGGGTAACCATCATCATGTCGTAAATGTCTTTCGTATAGTTCCGCTATGCCCTCGTTGACCTGCTCTCCATCCCTCCATACACAAAGCAATAGCGACGGCCAGCCCTCGTAATCTACATCGTCCCCCCACATCCAGCCCCAACTGGGTCCGATACCCTCAACAAACTCCAAAGGCAGATCAAACTCCGGCGTTACATACTCCAACATACCATAATTTGAAACACGGTAATCAAAGCGCACATGTTTCCGACCGTCCTGCGTGTACACGCTGTCCACCACCATAGGTACTCTAAAATAATACATTGTATCCCCAACGTTGAGATCCAAGTCATAGACCAAACGCTCATATGTAAAATCTGTTTCCTCATAACACTCACCGACTAGGTACACCCTGCTATGGTCGTCACTCTGCCTCATGTATATAGTACCAAACTCTCTCCCACTAAAGAAGCAATTGTAGGTCAACTCTACAAGTTGGAACCCATAATACTCCACGCTGTCGACAACTGTCACTGAGGAATCCATCGTAATCCATGCCGACGAGGCTTCTTCATAATTGCCCCGCACTTCAGTCCATATCTGACCGAGTTCGAAGGCGGGCAGGTACACCGTCGTGTCCTGCCCCTTGGCCACAACTGCCACCACAATAGTGGCAACGATTGTCAATGCTAGTTTTTTCATTTGTTATTATTTGCAAAGTTATTTCGAGGTGCAAACAAGGTTGCAATTCTCGTTATAGGTATTGTTTTCTGTTAGTCAACATTATTTCACGTCGCTTTCTGTTGTTTAGGCTGGTTATTCCGTTATCTTATTCCATTCCTGTGGTCTTGTACCTGCTCATAAGTATTGTTGTTTCTACAACAGATATAACGCAGAATTATGATTTATATTGTTGAATATTCGACATTTAATTTTTAGAGGTTACATTAGGTGAATAGTGATTAGTGAATAGTGATTAGTGAATAGTGATTAAACAAAACAATTCGTAAATTCGTGATTAGTGATTGGTGATTAG
>JAEEGH010009569.1_pt1 | contig 22583 bp, 13 predicted proteins | sample 9134181 | NCBI WGS metagenome assembly JAEEGH01 (sample SAMN16246544, study PRJNA631951) | gut metagenome | biome: gut microbiome; feature: rumen; material: DP-attached | host: Bos | place: Iran: Karaj | collected 2018-10
TATTTGAGACCTTTACGTAAAAGTACTGTCAGTAAACAAATGCCCAGAATAAGAATGAATGACAGAGAGTTGATAACAGGGCTTACTCCATGGCGAATCATGTTATATACATAAATTGGCAGAGTTTCAACGTTTCCATTTACCAGAGATGTAATAACAAAGTCTTCGATGGAAAGGGTAATGCTCATCATAAATCCGCTGGTAATTCCAGGCATGATAGCAGGAATGATTACCTTAAAGAGAGTTTGTGCTTCAGTTGCTCCCAGGTCATGACTTGCTTCAATGATTGAGTAGTCAAATTCATCCACGCGGGAAGAAACCATAAGATATGCAAAAGGAAGACAGAAGGTTGCATGAGCAATGATGATTGTTCCAAGTCCTAAGTTCATGTGAATGCCGCTTAAGAAAATTAAAAGGGATACACCCATAATTACTTCAGGTAAAACCATTGGCAAAAAGCTGATTGATTTGATATATCCGCGACCTAAAAATTTATACCAGCTGATACCAATTGCAGCTAAAGTTCCAAGAATTGTAGCTATCAGGGCAGAAGCAAGGGCAACAATCGCACTGTATAAAAGAGACATCCATAATTCACCAGAGGAAATGAATAATTCTTCATACCAGCGGAAGGAAACTCCTGAAAAATGAGCTCCTTCTGATTTGTTGAAAGAAAAAATGATAATTACAAATAAAGGAATGTATAAAAAAGCAAGGGTCAGACACAAAACAAGTTTCGAGCTGGAGAAGGATTTTTGTCCTCTTTTTTTCCAGGAACGTTTTGCATGTCTTGCATTTTCTGATTTGGGATGATTTGAACGTAATTTATCTATAATCCAAGAAATTAAAAATTCCATGATTAAGCCTCTTTTTTTGTCTGAACAGGAGCAGCAATTGTTTTTTCTGGAACTCCTGAATCTTCTTTGCCAGAAGACTTTTTAAGGTTCTGTTCTTTTTTGTCAGAAGAGAGCATGAATAAAATTGCAACCATTGTGATGATTGTAAGAACAACAGAGAATGCAGAAGCAAGAGGAATATTTCTTGCTTTCTGAATCTGGTCCATGATGATGTTTCCAAGCATGTAACTCTTGGTTGAACCTACCAGCTGAGGAACGGTGTAATTACCAAAAATAGGGATAAAAGTGAAGATTAATGAACTTACAATTCCACTTTTAATGCCTGGAATAAGAATTTTAATCATTGACTGTGATTTTGTTGCTCCAAGGTCACGGGCTGCTTCAAGTAAAGAAAAGTCAAATCTGTCTACTGCTGTAAAAATTGGAAGAATTGCATAAGGCAGGTACATGTAAATACTTACCAGAACAACTGCTCCCTTGGTGTACATGAACTTGTGAGGAGAAAATACCCAGTCTTTCTTTCCGCAAATAAAATGCCATAACCATTCGAAGAAATGGAAAATCTGATTAAGAAGACCTTCTTCTCCCAGAATAGACTGCCATGCAAAAATTCTGATAAGGGAATTTGTCATAAAAGGAATGATTACCAGAATTAAAAGGGCAGTCTGATGCTTGCTTCTGGCAATTGCATATCCGCAAGGAAGTGCAATAGAAATTGAAACCAGGGTAGAAAGCAGGGTCATCCAGAGAGTACGAATGAGAATTGGCAGGTAGATGAATTTTCCTGTATCAGCATCTCTGGAAAAAATTGCTTTGTATGCATTAAAAGTAAATTCTGCCTTTACACCACCGTGCATATCTTTCTTCATAAAAGAATAGCAGAGGATGATTGCAATTGGTACAACAAAGAAAATTGTAAACCACAAGCCCATTGGCCATGCATAGGCAGGACCTGGATTTACTTTTTTATATTTAGCAGCATGTGCTTTTGCGGCAATTTTTAACTGAAAAGAACTGTTCTTTTTCACTTATAACTCCAAAAAAAGAAATAATAATTGCTGAAACTTTTATTTCTCAATGTCTTCAACGATGTATGCGTCTTCTGCAGACCAGGAAACGTATACTTCATCTTTCCAGTGAATAACAGGACCGTCATCCATGTAGTCAGTATGCTGTTTGAAAACTTTAATTACTTTTCCAGTTTCAAGTTTTACATAGAATTTTGACTGGAAGCCTGAATAAATTGGTTCTTCAACAACACCTTTAAATACATTTACATCAGTTCGAGCTCCTGTTGCAGGAGGTTCAAGCGTAATGCGGATTTTTTCAGGGCGGATAGTAAAGGCTACTTTCTGTCCTTTATCAGTATGTTCATAATCAGTTACCTGCATATAACGGTCTAAGGCTGCAGTTGCTTCTGTGTCAGTTGCAAGAGGAGCCTGGTGGCCAAGTTCAGGAACTGCAAGAGTTGTCATAAAATCATCATTTCCTGCAGAATCTTTGTGAGGTACACAGTCTGCTACTTCTGCACTAAAGAGATTTGTTTCACCAATGAACTGGGCAACAAACTGAGTTGCAGGACTTTCGTAAATTTCATAAGGAGTTCCAATCTGCAAAACATGGCCATGATTCATTACAGCAATTCTGTCAGAAACAGAAAGAGCTTCAGACTGGTCGTGAGTAACATAAATAAATGTAATTCCAATCTGATCATGCAGACGATCCAGGTCAATCAGAAGATTTGCGCGGAGTTTTGCATCCAGAGCTGATAAAGGTTCATCAAGTAAAAGAACTTTTGGTTCGTTGATGAGGGCACGGGCAATTGCAACACGCTGTTTCTGACCACCAGAAAGCTGGTTTGGTTTTTTGTTAATGTGTTCGTCTAGCTGTACAAGGTGTACGTATTCGCGAACTTTTTTGTCGATTTCGTCCTTTGGTAATTTCTTCAGACGCAGTGGAAATGCAACATTTTCATAAATTGTCATATGAGGAAAAAGTGCATATGTCTGGAAAACTGTGTTTGAATGTCTCTTGTTTGGTGGTAAAGAAACTACATTCTTATCATCAAAAAGAACAACTCCATCATCTGGAAATTCAAAACCTGCGATAATGCGGAGAAGTGTAGTTTTTCCACATCCTGAAGGACCGAGCAGAGAGAAAAACTCTCCCGGCTTAATAGTAAAGTTGATGTCATCCAAAGCAACAAAGTCGCCAAATCTCTTGGATACATGATCAATGGTAACCTGACTTCCTTTCATTCAAGTGACCCCGATTCAAAAATGATAACTAACACATACGTGCAGTAGAGTACATTTTTATAAAAACTTAGCTACTAATGTTGGTTCGTTTTTTTTATACTAAAATGTAAAATGCTATATAAATACGAAAGTGTCAATAAGTTTTTGAGAATTATTTTCTTGCAAGCATTACTTATTTGGATTATCTTTTAATTATTAAAAATCGAATTCGAGGTGAATTATGGTTGCTATTATTTTAGGTCTGATTTTTATTGCATTTACAGTTTTTGCTGTATTACCAATGTGCCCTCTTAACTGGGGAGCAGATGTAATTGCCTTCTTAAAAGGTTCAGTTCCTGTTCTTGCAGCTTTTGTTGGTCTGATTTGTCTTTTCATTGGTGCAGCTGATATTAAAGACAAAAAAGAAGCAAAAAAAGAAGATTTGGCTAAAAACGAAGAAGAAAAATAATCATTTTTTTGTTTAATTTACATCTTAATTTTCTTAAAAAAAAGGGAAGAAATATAACAGATTTTTCTTCCCTTTGTTGTTTAAATGTGGCATATATAGTATAATTTTTGCTATTGTGAGTAAGAATGATATTAATTATGGCTCTTTTGTTCCCAGAGGTAAGCCTGCAGGGAATAATGAATCAGTTTCAATTCTTAAGCAGATAAGTCCAGAAAGTACTGAAGTTAAAAAACAAATTGTTAAAAAAACTACTGCAGTGGACAAAAAAGTTGAGAGTTCAAAAACTTATTCTGCCGCCAGGCCAGCGGATTTTGTAAAGAAAGAAAATAATCCTCAGTCTTCTAATAAAAAGAAGCCCGTAAGTTCAGTTAAGTCGAGATATTCAATTGGTGGAAAACTGATTGGAATTATATCCGCCATTGTAAGTCTTTCCCTTATTTTAATTACAGTTCTTGTATCTTATTACATTTCTTCTGATGTAAGGGTTAATGCCGAAGAAAACAACCTGACAATTAACAGTCGTACAGCCGCAGATACAGAAAGTCGTTTTAATTCAATTATTTCTTCTGTTGGAATGTTTTATGACAATATTTCTTCTGATGATGAAAAAGAAGAGTTGCAGAATAAGGCAGCCCGTTTTTTTGAAAGAAACAAAGGAATCGTCGCTTTTAAATTTATTTATGATGATGATGTTTTTGTGAACAGAGTGTACTTTGCTGCTCATGAGCTGGATTCAGAACTTGTAAATCTTTACTCAGAACAGGAAAGTGAAAAGGTTGACCGTGCAAAAAATGGAATTGTTTCAGTTATGAATGCAACTCCTTTTTTTGGTGAACAGATTGTGGCAATTTTTACACCAATCCGCTCAGATGATAATAATGATGTAGTTGTAATTTATTCATCTCTGGAAGATCTTTCTGAATCTTATTCAACCAGTTCTATAAATCTTTCATTCTTAGTTAATGATGACGGTACAATTATTGTTCACCCTGACCTGGACCTTATGAAAAGGGCAGCAGAATATCGTGATCATTATCTGGTAAAACTGCTTCCTTCTGCAAAAACAGGAAGTGAACAGCTTACTTATGTTAATACTGAAGATGTAGAATATATTGGTGCTTTTACAAAATTATCTTTTGCAGGTTGTGCTGTTATAACTGAAGTTCAGACCCGAATAGTACTTGAAGCAGTAAATGCAACCACCCGTCGAAATGTTTATCTTACAATTGCCATTCTTTCAATCGCAATTATGATTGTATGGTTCTTCTCTAAATCTTTGAGTACACCACTTAAAGAACTTACTGCAGTTACAAACGAGATTAATGCCGGTAATTTTGAAACACCTCTTTTAAATCAGCTTAAGACAAAGCGAAAGGATGAAATTGGTGTTCTTATTCGTTCTACAAAAGCGGAACAGGAAATCCTTAATACTTTTACCCGTTTGACCAATAAGGGAGTTACAAGAGCTATTGTTACTCATAAAATTGACTTCCAGCCACATTTGAAAGATATCACAATTTTCTTCTCAGATATCCGAGGCTTTACTGCAATTTCTGACGGATTCAACAAGCGTTTTGGTGAAAAGTCTGCGGGAGAAATCATCGGATTTTTGAATGATTACATGGGCCGTATGGTAAACTGTATTTCTATTTCTGGTGGAAATGTTGATAAGTTTGAAGGTGATGCCATCATGGCCTGCTGGGGCGTTCTGCGTGATGACAGCCTGGATTATGAAAAATGGCCTGATTCTGATCCTCGCAAGGCAAAATTTAAGGCAATTCATGAAAAACATGTAAAACAGGATGCTGTAAGTGCGATTATGGCAACAACTGCCATGCGTTATGCTCTGATGGAATATAACAAAAAGGCAGAAGCTTTCACCAAGGCTCATGAAGGCGAACCTTATGCAAAGTATAAACCTCATATCCGCATTGGTTCCGGCTTAAATTCTGGTCGTGCTACAGTTGGTTTTATGGGTTCTTACGATAAGATGGAATTTACTTCTATTGGTGATGCCGTAAACCTTGCCAGTCGTACAGAATCATCAAATAAACCTTGTGGAACTGATATGTTAATCACTCAGGATACTTATGATTTGTTAAAGAAAGATTTTATTCGTTGTCCTGAAAATAATTACAAAATTAAACCTGAAAATCTTAAATATGAAGTTGTTGTTGAAGTAATTCCTGTTACTTTTGAAGTAAAAGGAAAGGGTAAACAGCATTTCTATGGAGTTGTAAATATGCCTCAGTTTGATATTGAAGGTTTCTTTAGAAAAGGAGACCCTAAATTCAAACTAGATCCTGATTGTGCCCGTGCCATTGGTCCAAAAGGTCCTAAAACACTGGCAGAAGTTAGAACTTTGTTAGGAATTCCAACTCCTGATTTTGGAGAAGTAAACTTAGATGCAGAAGAAAGCAAGATTAAGGCTACGTGATTTTCTTATTGTAATCATCTGTTCAGGAGTTTGTGCTGCAAGTATTTATATGTTCTGGAAAGACCTGAACAGCAGTTCTTCTCGAAAAGATAAAGATCAGATTGCAAAAATTGAATTTAAACGTAAGATCGCCCAGCGAAAATACAATGACCGGGTTGTCTGGGAAAGATTACAGCAGAATTCTCCTCTTTATGATTCAGATACAATCCGTACCGCAGATGGTGCGACTGCAAAAATCACCTTTGAAGATGGTACAGTTCTTGATTTGCATGAAAATACCATGATTCAGGTTTCTTACACAAAAGAAAAAGGTTTAACCCTTTCTGTTAATGACGGTAATATCGAACTTGATACAACTGCATCCAGCGAGCAGAAATCTGTTTCTCTTGCAATGGAAAATGGTTCTGTCTTTAAGCTTGATAAAGGAAGTAAACTTTCTGCAGCCACAAATTCCTCTTCCGGAGATAACAGTTTTAAACTTCAGGCTGGAAATGCAACTGTAACAAGTCATTCTGCCGATGGAAGTGAACAGGCTCAGGTATTAACTTCGGGTGAAACTGTAAAAGTTGCTTCTTCTGGAGAAATTAAAAAAGAACCTTTGACAGTTACTTCAATTTCAAGCGATACAAAACTTCTGGCTTTTAATCAGGAAAAATCTATTCCAGTCCTTCTGAAATGGACAGCTTCTGGTGAATATGAAAAAGATAGTATTACAGTAGAAACTTCTTTTGATAAAGATTTCAGCAAAATACAGAACACTTATTCGGTAAAAAATAAAAATGAAATTAAGATTGATTCTCCGGTTGGAAGATTGTACTGGAGAGTTTATCCTCAGGGCCAGAAGGCTCTCGGTTCAAGCGGTAGAATTACTGTTGAAGCCGTTGCTCCTGTAGTTTTAAAATCACCAGTGCGGGGCTCTTCTTTTAGTTATCATGAAGAAGATTTTCCTGCCGTTCAGCTGGCCTGGTCTGGAAATGATTATGCAGAACATTATCATCTTGAAGTTTCTGCTTCTCAGGATTTGTCTAACCCTATTATTTCTGATGATATTACAAATGAACAGTTCACTTTGAAAAAACTTGGTCAGGGAACTTATTACTGGCGAATTACTCCTTATTATAAAGTAAATTCTATCGGGGACGGAAAATCTTCTGCAATATCATCCTTCTCTGTTGAAAAACTTGCAGAAGTCCTTCCACCAAAATTAAGTATTCCTGCTCATAAAGGTAAATTGACTTTTAGTCCTATGAAGGTTAGTCCTGTAACTTTCCAGTGGAAATCTGACGCAAAATCGGCTGAGTATAAACTGGAAGTTGCAAAAGATCAGGCTTTTAAGGATGATGTTTACGAAAAAACAACTAAATTAACCCGTGTAACAGATAATTTTACTTTGGAAAGTCTTCCTCAGGGAACTTACTACTGGAGGGTTGTAAGAACTTCTCCTTCTGATAAAGTGCCTGTTTCCTCTGATGTAAGATCTTTCAGAGTTGAAGAATATGTTCCTGGAGAAAATAAACTGGTTTATCCACCAGATGCGTTTGCTGCTGAAAAAGAGAAACTTCTTGCTACTGTGTTCAGCTGGAAGTTAGCTCCTGAATATAACCGTGGAAATACAACTTCAATTTTCCAGATTTCTTCATCTTCAGATTTTAAGCAGGATTTGAAAGAAATAAGAAGCAGCGTTCCTGAAGTTAGAGATGTAAGTCTTAATGCAGGAAGTTATTACTGGCGTGTTGCAATTGAAAATCCATTAACTGGTGAATTAATTTATACAAGTCCAAGAAGTCTTTCTGTTTTGAATCCTCTTGCAAGACCAAATATCACTTCACCTCTGGCTTCTTCAACATTAACTGTTTATGGTGAAGGAAGGGTAAGAATTGCCTGGGCTCAAGTAAGAGAGGCTGATTATTACAAAGTTAAGATTTATGGAAACAACAATAAACTTGTAAAAGAAGTTTCTTCTACTCGGGAAAATTTTGCCAATATCGCTTTGCCTCCAGAAAGTTACAAGGGAACTGTTCAGGCCTTCAGTGAAGAAACAGAAATTGCTCCAAGAAGAAGCAGTCATATTTCCGAAGTTAATTTTACTATTCGTGGGCCAGAGCCGGTACATCTGGTTTCTCCTGCAAATAATGCAAGTATTCAGGGACTCACAGCACTTCGTAATCCAACTGTATTAGTCTGGAGACAGGGTGATAAAGTTGCCCGTTCAGAATTTGTTCTGAGAAAACATCTAGCAAATGGAACTATGAAGGTAGTAAAAACTATCAATAATCCTAGAAATCAGATTAGTCTTGAAAGACTGGAAGCAGGAAATTATCAGTGGACAATTCGTGCAAGTTCAGCAGAAGGAATTCCTCTTGATGCTCAGGAAACTTATTCATTTGAAGTAAGACCGGTTCCAGAACTTGCTTCACCAAGGTTAGTTTCTCCTTCTCAGACACAGGTAATTGATTCTGAATATCTTAAAAAGAACAGAAATATCAGTTTTGACTGGGCTGATGTTGCTGGTGCTACCGATTATAAATTTACACTTTATTATGTAAATCCAAATGGAAGTTTGAAGAGAATTTATGAGGCAAAGAACCTTAGAAATTCTGAAGTAAAAATAAAAGATCTTTCAATACTTGATATTGGAGATTTTGAATGGAATGTTACAGCTTATGTTCATGCCCGTGATGGTTTTGAAGAACAGAGCAGTAAAGCAGCAGGCGGTAATTTCAAAATTAAATTTGAATTGCCAGGAAAGATTGAAACAATAGACCCGGGAAAACTGTACGGTGAGTAAGAGATTTAGATTTTCCAGCATTTTGATTTTCCTCATTTTTCTTTTACAGGCAGTCTCTTTGTATTCAGAGTCCAGGGGTAAATTTGAACAGATTTTAAAATGGCAGTCTGATAAAAACGCCATTGAATATAAAGTTGAAATCAAAAATCTTTCGGATGGAAAAGTTTCTACACATAAAACTTCATCTAATTCAATTTCAGTAAATCTTTTGTCTGGTGATTATGAATACAGAGTTTATGCTTTCGACTTTCTGGGCCGTCAGTCAAGTGTGAGTGAATGGAGAAAATTCACCGTTCTTAAGGCCCTTGCACCTAGTGTTTCTGTTCCAAAAGTGGTGGAAACAGAAATTGATAAAAAAGAAAAACTTTCTCTTCCGGTTGAAATCAAAAATATTGAAGAAGAAACAAGTATTGAATTGATAAATACTCAGACAAACGAAGTTGTAACAGGTACTCTGCAGACAAAAGAAAGTGCAGGTCAGGTAGTTGCTGCTTCTGCAGTCTTCCCAAGTGTAGAAGAGGGGGACTGGAAGCTTCGTGTAACTAATCCAAGCGGTTTGAGTACAGATTCAGAAGTTATCAATATTGAAGAAAAAAAATCTGAAATATCAAAGAGTGCAGATAAAACAGAGCAGAGAGTGGCTGAAAATATCACTTTGGATTCTAAAAAAGAACTTTCTGAATCAGATAAGGAAAGAGCCGAAGAAGAAGCCCGTATCTTAGAAAAAGAAGAAGAAAAGAAGAGACTTGAAGAGCAGAAACTGGAAGAGAAAAGACTTGCAGAAGAAGCAAAAAAAGCGGCTGAACTTAAAAAACAGGAAGAAGCTCGTCTTGCAGCGGAAGAAAAACGAAGACAGCAGGAAGAAAAACGTCGTCTCCAGGAAGAAAGAATTGCAGAACGTAATAGAAAAATAGAAGAAACTCGTCAAAGACAGAAAGAAGCCGAAGAAAGAGCAAAAGCAGCTGCAGAAAAAATGAAAGAAGAAGATGAAAATCTTGAAAAACGTATAGAAGAAAGAAAAGTTCAGGCTCAGGAAAGGGCTAAGGCAGTTGCCGAAAGAGAGGCAAGAGCAAAAGAAGCAGAAGAAATTTTTAAAGAAAATCAGAAGCAGCTTAAAATTGAGGAAGAAATAAAAGAAAAGGAAAGGCTCGAAGAAGAACGTCGTCTTGCTGAAGAAAAGAAAGAAGAAGATAAGGAACTTGCACGAAAGAAAAGATGGGAAGCTATTTTGAATCGTCAGGTTTCAGATTTCAATATTCAGCTGGGGGGTGGCGTTACCTGGAATATTTATGATAAGAATTTTTACAGTCTTTCTGTATGGCCTGTGCTTCCTACAATAAAATTTGATTTTTCATATCTGCCTGTTAAAATTGGAAATAATAAATTTGGATTTGACATAAATGCAACAGGTACTTATGTCGAAAGAAGTAATTCTGTTATTAATTATCTTATGAATGAAGAGAATTTCTGCCTGAATCTTACAGGTCGAATTTCTCTTATAAAAGATAAGTTGTATCTTGGTGTAAAAGCAGGTGCGGGAGTTTCTCTTTTCCAAATTAATGTTTCTTATCCCGAAGACACTACAAGAAAGCAGGCTTCATCAAATAGTTACGGATTTATTTGTGCTGATGGAGAACTTTCTTTAGTCTTCATGCCAGTTAATGTTGCAGCTCTAGAAATTGGAGCTAATTTTACCCATACATTTATAGAAGGAATGCCAACAGGCAGTCTAATACCTTTTGTTTCTTTTGGAGTCAGATTCTGATGCAGAGATTTTTTTATAAAACCAGAACATTAATTTTTTCTCTCTTATTAATTCTGACAGGCCTCCTCGCAAGTTCCTGTTCAATCAACTGGTTCGGAGACTTAAAAACCGATCTTGAAAAAGACACCTGTTCAGTTTTTAAATTCTATCTGGATGAAACTTCTGATGAATTTGTAGTCCGCTATTTTAGAATTGGAACTACAATAGATCAGTCTTCTTTCCCTGCGGCAGAACTTTCCCAGCTTATTCCAGGCTATAAAGTAGCTTATTTTAAGTTTTTGTGGGATAGTGAAACAGGAGATAATACCTGCCCTGATACAATTCAGGTTTCGGAAGATAATCAGCAGGTTTTACAAATTTTTGTTGATACAAAGTCTTATGAGTTTTATGGAGTCGTAGAAGAAAGAGATGATATTCCTTATATTGTAAGACATATGTTCCAGAATCTGACTATGGATGGATATGAAGAAAATACTTCTTTACGTCAGAATCTGGTTGGTGTTACAAATCATTCTACTGCAGCAGCGGCCCTTAATGTTCCAGGTTTTTTTGCCCAGCCATTCTTCCAGGAAACAATCAGATATGATGGAAGTACAGAAGTTCTGATTTATTATGACAGAAATTATGTATCTCTTACTGTAGATTATAATGATGGAGTTTCAAGTCCTTTGAGTTTGTATGGTTATTATGGATTGCCTGTTACAGGCCTTTCTATACCAGACAGAACTTCTGAAGGAGCAAGTTTCAGTCACTGGAATATTTCTTATGCAGATTCTACAACTGAAACTTCAACTGCAACAAGTTTAACATATCCAGCTCAGAGTGCGGTTTATATTGCTGTATGGAATGAAATTACTTATTCCATTACCTGGGTTCTTGACCATGGTATTACTTATGCAAGTCCAGAATGGAGAAGTGGTTTTACACCACCTGAAAGTTATACCCGAAGCAATCTTTTTGTTTTACCAGCTGTTACAGATCTTGCTTCTCATGAAGGTTATAGTTTTGAAGGCTGGTATCTGGATTCTGCATATACTCAGGAAATAACATCCTGCCCAACAAGTGATATGTCTGACCTTACAATTTATGCAAAGTGGAGTTCGGAAGTTTATTCTATTGATTTGCATTTAAACGGTGGAAGTTTTGATTCGTCTGCTTCGCCTGTTACAACTTATACAATTGAAGATGATGTAACTCTTCCTTCTGTATCAGATATTTCTCGAAATGATTATACATTTATTGGCTGGTATGAGTCTTCTTCATTTGCAGGTTCTCCTGTAACCGGCTGGGAAAAAGGCACTGAGACAGGTAATAAAGAATTCTACGCAAGATGGGTAGAAAATTCTGGAGTTACTCCAGCTTATCCAGAAGAAAGTGATGGGGACCTCACAATTTCTAGTGTTTCTTACACCGGTGGAACTTTATCTTTTGCCGCTACATACACTTCAAGTTTAAGCAGTACTTCTATAGTTGTTCAGTGGATACTGGATGGTGAATTACTTTCTGGAGCAGATTCTCTTACTGGTTCACAAACAGTTACTTTAAGTCCAGGATATCACAGTATAGTTGTAGTAGTAACAGACAATGGTGAACAATTCTCAGCTGACCAGGTCTTCCAGGTTCAAAATTAAGGGGATGAGAAAAGATGATAAAAAAGATTTTTTCTAAGTTAAATTTGATTTTTATTCTTTCTCTGATATTTTTTACTTTTTCATGTTCAGATTTAATTAATGGAAATAATTCAAATTTTCAAAATAATCCAGCCGCAGCTTCTGATAATAAATTTTATTTTTCAATCAGAGTTGCAGACTGGAAAGAAAATGCAGATTTAGTCAGCAGAACTCTAAGGCCTCCAAGAGAAACTGGCTCTTCGGTTTCAAAATACGTTTTAAAGGCTAAGTTACTTTCAACTGATATGACTGAGGAAGATATTGGTCTTTCTGTTGGAGAAACAAAAGTTTTAGGCAGCTGGACTTCTATCAGTCAGATGAGTACAGATCAAATTGTTTTGTATCCTGGCTGCTGGGATTTATCTTTATATGCATATAAGATGGTAGATGGCGTTGAAAAAATTTATGCCGTTGCTAGAAAGAATAATGTAGAAAGTCCTCAGACATCTGGCACAAATACTCTTGATTTTACCTTCAGTTTTAATGATGAAGCAACAGAAATTACAGCAGGAACTTTAGATGTAAAATTTAATCTTCCTCTAAATGGAGTTACTAAGGTCAATGTTCAACTTTACACCTTTGATTCAGATGGAGCCAAACAGTATCAGACTTTATCACAATCAGAATATATTCCAGAAGCAGCTGCAGACGGAAGTGGTGATTTTGTCAGCATTGTGGAAAATAACATTCCAAGGGGATATTACTTCTTGAGACTGGAGTTTTTCACCGATTCCTCATCGCTCGCAACCGCAACCCGAGTAAATTATGTAAAAATTCTTGGCGGACAATCTACCAGTGGTGAAGTTACTTACACCGATTTAAATAAATCTTACTCTATTACTTATGCAGATAATGTTTCTGGTGATGGAGATGAAGAGATTGATAATAGTGCAAATATTGATGTATTCAATTCTTCAGTAAATGTAACTTTGCAGGATCCTCTTAGTCTTCATTACGATTTTGGCGGCTGGTATGAAAATTCTGCCTGTACAGGAAGTCCTGTTACCGGCTGGACAGCAGGAAGCAAAGAAGAAGATGTAGTTTTATATGCAAAATGGACTCCTAAAAAATATCGGGTTTATTTGTATGATTTTTCAAGTGATGCAGAAAATCCAAAATCTTATTCTGGAAATTATGATAACTTCAATCAGAATTCAACTGGAACTTATTATGAATTATCCTACCGTCAGGAAATTCCATCCGCAGATACTTTTGATACTGCAACTTACTCTTTGTCTGACGGAAATACAGTAACTTTTGCAGGTTATTACACAGATAACGACTGTAATACTTCAATTCCAGATGACACACTTTTGACCTCTTCATATCTCGAAGATAGTGATAGCGATGGAGTTGTTGATAGGGTAAAAGCATTTTATGCAAAATGGAACTACAAATATATTTATGTAGATCCTCCATCAGTGGGCATTGGTTCAGATACAAACAAAGGTTTTTCACCATCCCAGGCTCTTGCTACAATGGATGAAGCAAAATTTTACTTAATAGACAATCCTCTGGCAGAAAAAGTTTATGTACTTGATGAAATTGTAATTGACAGTGCAGATAGTCCTAATAATCCTTCTGGAATTTCAGATACTTCTACATATGGTGATGGTACAAATCCTGTAATTGTAATAAGACATTCTACTTTCCCAAGTGATGCACTTCTTACAATAACTACTGATACAACCTTAAAAGATGTAATTCTTGATGGTGGAGCAGTCTGGGATGATGATGGTCCTGCCGGAAATAATGGAACTGGGGTTAATACCGGTCATACATCAGAATGCAGTCTTATAGTTCTTTATAAAAGTGGTGAATTACCAGAACTTACTTTAGACAGTAATGTTGTTATTCAAAATAATGATAATACGGGAACAACTTATCCTGGTGGTGGAATAAGAGTGTATGGAAAACTCTTTTCAAATTCCACTTCGAATGTAATACGTGCCTGCAGGTCATACTCTATGGGAGGTGGAATTTTTGCGGGACAAAATTCTGAATTAACTCTAACAAAAGGATTGATAGGTGGAGATGCAGCCAGCGATGGAAATGTTTCTGTAACCGGAAATGGAAGTGCTATTTACGCTGTAAGTAATGTAAGTCTTAATTTAGGGGCTTCAGACTCTTATTCAGGTGATTTTTCTATAAAAAATAATTATACACCAAAAGCTGGGGCAGTTTTTTTAAGAGATGGCAGTATTCTTACAGCTTATAATACAGAAATTTCTCATAATGTATCTGATTCTATGTGCGGTGGTGTTTTCATTAATGACACAAGTTCTGCCTCTTTTGAATCCTGCACAATTAGTAATAACAGTAGTTCTGGTCGTGGTGGAGCAATTGCTTTATTACCTGATACAGATGATTCTGACGGTACTATACAAAGCACTTTAATCTCCCTTTCTTTACAGGGTACAGTTATTCAGCATAACAGTGGTTCGTATGGAGGAGCACTTTCTCTTGACTGTGGTGATGTAAATATTTCTTCTTGTGTAATTTCAAATAATGTTGCACAAAATCAGGGGGGAGCAGTTTATATTTGTAATTCAGCAGCAGATATGACTCTTCCTTCAACTGTGGTAGTGTCGTATACAAATATGTTTAGTAATCAGGCCGGTTCTTCTGGAGGAGCTGTTTTTATAGGTGGAAAATTCCAGATGGATGGTGGGTCTATCTATAACAATACATGTGTATCTGGAAATGGTGGAGGAATTGTTGTAGCTTCAGATTGTAAGAAGGATTACTACAGTTTTATACGAAATGTAAGTATGGAAGATAATGTTAGTAATGCTACTTCTGGAGTTTCTGGTCAGAATATTCATATTAATTCAGCCGGATATTTTACAATAGATTCTTCCGACCTCAGCTTATCTGATGCTTCTGCATATTCAATTGTTAATACAGGCCGTCTTTATGTTTCTGGAAAAGGCTGGCTGTCAAATGTATATTTAAGCAATTCATCTTATGGTTTTATTTTTCCAAGAAATTATTTTGCCTTTGGTTCTGGAGCTTCTGATAGAGAAGAAAGTAATTTACTTGCAGCAACTGATGATGGTGAAACTTATGCCACACTTACTTCGGCCAGAGAACTTCCCACAGTAAATTATGTAGACAGCGATTCAACCACTTACATTGTTGCCTTAAAAGAAGAAACTGCCGGTGATATGAGCGGCCTTACAAATTCCTTTAAGATGAATGTTAATACTCATTATATAAATGAAAGTGGACATATTCGTATAAAAGGTATGGTTGTTGATGATGGAATTACAGATCCTCTTTCAACTGTAATTTACTTCAAACTAAGTTCTGAAACTATTACATCTACAGAAAGAACTTTGACAATTACCGCTTATTCAGATGAAGATTTTACACCAGGAAATGAAATTACAAGTGCAAGTGACTGGTGGTGCAATCTTTTATATAACAATTTAATTAATACAGGTGCAGATTTGGCTGATGGAAGTGATGCTTCAACTAAGACTATTACTTTCGAAACTTCAGAAGGAGTCTTCTATCAGGCTGGAACATATACTCTGACTGTAGGATCTACCTTAAATGGAGTTGCCTGCACAGATTCCTTTACAATTACAGTGAGTGAGTAGGAGAGAAGATGATGAAAAAATTAACAGTTTTATTAAGTCTTTTTGTAGTTCTTATTTCTTTTACATCTTGTTTTAATCTTATTAATACTCCAGCGTCCGGAGAAAATTCTGCGACAGAGACAGAAGAACCTGTTCAGAGAGTTTATCATACAATTAGTGGAACAATAGGAACTAGAGGTGCTGTTCCTGATATAATAGATAATCTTGTAAATGGAGAAGAAGCTGCAAGTATGTCGGTGTCTCGAATGGCAACAGCATCTCCTTTAGCATCAGTTTTGTATATTGTGACTGCTGTACCAAGAGATTCTGGTCTTGAAACTATAACAACAACTCCTAGTTCAAGCAGATCCTTTTTCTTGAATATTGAAAGCGGTACCTATGATATAACAGCTTCTGCTTATAATGCTTCCAGTGCAGATGATTGTATTGATGAAAATAAAATTCTGGAAGGAACTACAGAATACACTGTAGGGCAGAGTGCGGCTTTAAAAATAATTACAGAATCTTATAGTTCTGCTTCTTCTGGTGGAGAAATTACTCTTGAAATTTCGGTGGAAGGAACTTCTGTTACACAGTATAGTTATGTGCTGACAAAGGTTGATGACAGCAGTATTGCTTATGGTGGTGATGTAAGAGCAGTTTCTGCAGGACTTGCCAGTATTTCTGAATCTGATGTACCTGTGGGTATATATGAACTGAAACTTAATTTCTTTGATTCTTCAAATAACACTATTGCAATACACAATGATAGAATTAACGTTTTTAATTCTATGTCTACAAATATATGGAAATCTGTTTCTGCCAGAGGCTTTATTAGAAGTGATGGTAGTTTTAAGATTACAGATACAGAAATTACTTTTACTAATCAAGAAGAATATTTCGTAGACCCTACTGTTACAGCAAGTGGTACTTATGGTTCTATGTTTGATCCTTTCAAAACAATAGAGGAAGCTTATAATCTTGCTGTATCTTATGGAAAGGTAAGTGCAACTATAAATGTAAAAGCCGGTACAAGTTGTGAACTTTCAGAAACTATTGAAACATCTACTGTAAAAAATCTTGTAGTAAAAACTTATGGTAATACAGACGAAACTGATCTTGATAATAATGCTGTAATTACCAGAGCTTCTGATTTTGCATCAGAGATGTTTGTTTTAGCTGGAAACTCTCAGGAATTAACCCTCAAAAACCTTACTCTTGTATCTCAAAAAAGTTATTGTGTAAAAACAAAATATTCTACTGGAGCGGGTGCTCTAAATGTAGATTATTGTAAATTTGAGTGTGCTCCATCAACTTCTATACAGGCTGGGGCAATGTATCTTATGGCCGGAGCTGTAAATGTTTCTAATTCCAGTATTACAGGAAGTAATTGCTCAGCTGGAATTGTTTATATAAGCCCTTATTCAAGCGCTACTAATATAAATTTTGATAATACCTCTATTGAAAATACTTTACAGACCAGTTGTGGGGTTTGTGTTTATTATTCGGACCCTGTTACTATGACAGGGGCTGTAAATTTTAATGAATGTTCTTTTTCAGGCGGGCTTTATGAGGTACGTGTATCTACAAATAATTACTTTTCTGTAGAGATAAACTTTTCTAAGTCAACTTTTAACGATACTAAGAACTATTATTTATATACAACAAATGATATTTATCTTTCAGACGGATGTTCTTTTGAAGGTGATAAAAGTATTTATCTTTATAAAGGTTCCCGAAGTGTTATTCCTACGCTTCACATTGAAGATTCCGAAGCTCTAACTAATTCTCAACTTATACTTGCTACTAATGGTAGCGATTATGCTGAAGGGCTTCAGTTTGTAACTTCAGATGAAGATATAGATTATTCAATTTTTACTACGGCTCAAAGTTATTTATGGGGTATTGATAATGAGGGTAAGGTAGAAAAAATATATCACCCATTCAGCGAGTATGATAATGATAATAAAGTTCAGGGTAATTATCTTATTTCTACTGAAGAAGATTTAAAGAATTTCAGAGATTATTCTCAGTCTTATGATTTTTCTAAGTATGAATTTTATCTTGATAATGATATTGCTCTTACAGAAGAATGGACAACCTCTTTATTTTCAGGTTCTTATGCATTTAAAGGAACTTTTGACGGCAAGAATTATAAAGTAACAAATTTTCTATTACAAAGAAATGCTAATTATACAGCGTTTTTTGGAAAACTGGGTGCAGGAACTATTAAGAATTTATACGTATCAGGCAAAATAGAAATTACAACTTCAGGTTCTGCAGGTGCTTATTCAGGAGGTATTGTTGGAACTTCCAACTCAACAGGAACTATTAGTAATTGTGTTTCAGATGTAGATATTTATGTGAATTCTACAGGCTCTGGAACACCTCCTTCTTGTATTGGTGGAATTTGCGGTTATGCTAATACTGAAACAAAAATTATAAATTGTGTAAATACAGGCAGTATTATTTGTACTGGTACTGTTGAAAAAGTTTCCGGAATTCTTGGCTTTGGGGATACATCAGCTACTTCAACTTATATTTATAATTGTGCAAATTTTGGATATATAAACTGTGCAAATGCATCTGGAATTACATATGGTAGTTCTAAGACTTATGTTGATAACTGTATTTCTGCAGGTCTTGTAATTGGCAGCGGTTCTGTTCTTGTATCACAAGTAACAAATGCTTCGGCTTCTGCTTTGTATTATGATTCAGATTTAGGAAACCCTTTCGCTTCTACTTCTACCAATACAGCTACTCCTGTTAAGGATGTTTCAGACCTTTCTTCAACTTTGTCTGGAAGAATAGGAATTCTTTCTTCAACACTTACAAATACTAGCTTTAATACCTGGAATAAAACTTTCCTTTATGAAGGAATGACTTATCCTATACCAGCCTCTTATGAAGGGCTGGAAAGAAGTAATTTCCCTGAAACATCCCCTGTTTACGGTGATAGTAACAATAATATTGTAAATGTCTTTAATTATAGTCAGTTATTGCAGATTTCTAACTGGGTTAATTCTGGTGAACAAAGCTTTTTGGGTTTTGAAATACATCTTTACAAAGATATTACCCTTATTTCTAATACCTGGGTTTGTATTGGTAAAGCAGTAGATAATTCAGCTCCATTTGCAGGTGACTTTTATGGTCATCAACATACAATTGACGGTTTAAGTGTTACATATTCATCATCCGAATATCGTGGAATGTTTGGTTGTGTTACAGAGGGTACTATACAGGATCTTACTGTAAATGGTGGTATAACTGCAACAGGAGTTTCTAATGCAGAAAATATTGGTGGTATAGTTTGTAATGCAATTTCAATTAATATGTATAATTGTGTATCATGGGTTTCTGTAAGTGGACTTAATTCTACAGGAAATGGAACAATTACCAATGCAGGCGGATTAATCGGTAGAGCAGAAGGAGATGTCAATGTATATAACTGTGTTAGTTTTGCCGGTGTAAGTGGAAAAGCAGCTGTTGGTGGAATTATCGGCGGTTTGTATAGTGCATATGCCTCAGTTGCTGCTAATATTATAAATTGTGCAAATTATGGCTCTATAACAGGAAATACTTCGGCCGTTAGTGGTAGTGAAGGTTATGGTGGAATTGTTGGTTATATGGATTTAGCAGGTGGCTGTGATATAGAAAATTGTATAAATTCTGCAATGCTCTCGTCTAACCAGGAATCATATTGTGGCACTATTGTTGGTGCTGTAACTGATGATGCTTCCAAATGTAATTCTATGTGCCTCCAATATAATTATCATAATGACATGGCGCATGGTGCATATGGAATCTCTGTATTGAGCAAAGAACTGGTGACAGACCTAACAATTGATTCTACAACTGTTGGTAAATTTTTATTTTCAGGAACAGGATTTGAAGAAGCTTCTGAATATACATTAAATCAATCTGATGTTCTTTATGCATTAAATGAATGGGTAGTTTCAAAAAATGCTACAGGCCTTGCAAAATTATGGGATACTTTTACAATTGATTCAACAGACTATATTTTGCCTGTATCTGTAATGGATTAGTAATGCTCTTGACTAAGATGCTCTGAATTTGATATTATATTTTACCCGTTAAAGGATTTTGGACTGCTCATCTGAAATCTTTGGCGACTTTCAAATAAGATGCAAATATTTGAGAGTTGCAGATAAACTTTTATTTTTAGTAAGGTATATCATGGAAACTATCTTCGTTAAAGAATACGAACAGGCTCGCAAATGGTACATTATTGATGCAGCCGGTAAACCATTAGGACGTGTTGCTGCTAAAGCTGCTGCAATTGCACGCGGAAAGAACAAAGCAACATATACAAAGAACCAGTTGATGGGTGATTTTGTTGTAATCATCAATGCAGAAAAAGCTGCTGTTACTGGTGGAAAAGAACAGAAGAAGATTTATTATCATCACACAGGATTCGTTGGTGGACTTCGTGCTCACACATATGAAAAATTGCTTGAAAAACATCCAACACAGCCAATGGAAATTGCTGTAGCTGGTATGCTTCCACATGGACGTCTTGGTCGTAAGATGATGGATTGTGTAAAGATTTACGCTGGTGCTGAACATCCACATGCTGCTCAGAACCCACAGCCAGTTGAACTTTAATTTACGGGAGTTAAGAAATGGTAAAGAATATTGCTATTGGAACAGGAAGAAGAAAGACTGCTGTAGCTCGCGTATTCGTTCGCGATGGCTCAGGTAAAATCGTTGTAAACGGTAAAGACGTAAAAGAATACTTTGTAACAGAAGAACAGATTCAGGTTGTTCAGCAGCCTCTTTTAGTTACATCTATGGGAAATAAATACGACATCCTTATTAATGTACAGGGTGGTGGTTTGAACGGACAGGCAGCTGCTTGTTTGCATGGTATTTCTCGTGCATTAGTTCAGATTGATCCAGATGCTCGTACATCTCTCAAATCTAACGGATACCTCACACGTGATTCACGTATGGTTGAACGTAAGAAGTACGGTCAGAAAGGTGCTCGTAGAAGATTCCAGTTCTCTAAACGTTAGTTTTCAGATTTGGTTATACAAAAGGCTGTCCACTCGGGCAGTCTTTTTTTATTTAAAAATAAAGCAAAGAATATTATATTTAAAAACATGGTAATTCATTCTATAGCTCCAACTTCATACAATGGCATGTATAAAATTGTTCCTGAAGAAGGTTCTGCATTTTTTATAAGACCTCAGTATTTAAGCACTGTAGATTTTGATTCTGTTCAGCCTCAAGTTGAATTTAACGAAGAAGAAACGGATGAATTACTGGATGCAGGTTTAGCTTCAGTTGTTGAATTAAAAGCGGTGGATTATCTTGCAAGGGCAGAGCAGAGTCGTTTTGGTCTTACCCGAAAGCTTGTTCAAAAAAAATACGAAAAAAAATATATTGATATGGCCCTGGATTATCTTGAAGGAAAAAACTATCTGAATGACCAGAGGTTTTCTGTTGCCTGGCTGCATACTCGTCGAATCAATCATTATGAAGGCAGAGTAAAACTGATTGCTGAATTACAAAACCGGGGAATTGCTAAAGAAACAGCCCGGAAGGCGGTGGATGAGTTTTTTGAAGAATACAATGAAGAAGAAATCTGTATAAAGGCCTTTCAAAAGTTTATAAAAAATGGCAAAGAGGGAGATAAACTTATTTCTTCGTTATTGAATGCAGGCTTTTCTTATAAAATGATAAAATGTGTCATGGAGAATAATTAGTCTCTTTTTAGAATCATAAGGGTAATATCATCAGTGATTGTTTTGCCCCTGAAATCATTTACTTCTTCCATAATCAATTTAATTTGTTCTTCAATTGGAGTTTTAATATATTTCTGGAAAGACTGCATGAGTCTTGCCTGTCCAAACTGTTCTCCGTTATCATTTGTGCATTCTGTAATACCGTCTGTAAAAAGGAATAGTTCATCACCACTTTCCATTTCGAGATGCTGAGAGATGTAGAAAGGAGGGATATTGTTCATTCCAATTACACCAATTGAACGACTGTCCCGGGCAAAGAAAATAAATGAGTTTATCGATTTTTTATAAAGAATTGGTTCTGGATGTCCTGCATTTACCAGTTCAATTTTATTATCAGTAATTTTAAGCAGAATACCGGTAAGGTAATTTGAAACTTCACCTTTGTTTTGTATAAAACGGGAATTGATTTTGTCCATGGTTTCCCAAAGTTCTTCTTTACCCCTGGAATAAATGTTTCCATAAAATTGATATTCAATGATGTTTTTAGCAAGCATGGTAAGTAAACCGGAAGCAATACCGTGTCCTGAAATATCAAATATACCAAGTCCCTGTAAAGTGTGATTATCACCATAGGCACAGTTTAAATCGCCTGTAACCCCAGCCATAGGAATGCTTTTTGCACAGACAGACCAGTGTTCCCAGAATTCTTCTTCTTTGGACAGGAAGGTCTTTTGAAGAAGGGCTGCATTTTCTATTTCTTTTTGCAGGGTATTTCTTTGTTTCTCAAGGCGTTTTTCACTGTCTTCAATACGGTATTTCAGGAATATTCCAAAAACAAATTCGAGGGCATAAATAATTGGAAAGCAAATGGTAAAAACACTTCCGTAGTTATAAATATGTTTTGAAAGTGGAGTCCATAAAAAAATAATTAGAATTGTCAGAATAATTGAGTTGATGATGTAGAAATTTTTCATGCTGAAAATGTAAATTGCAAATAGAGGAACAACTGTCAGCCAGATTGGAGAAAAACCTTCTGCACCACCGGTAATAAGGTATGATATTTAAAAA
>JAEEGH010009570.1_pt1 | contig 22582 bp, 11 predicted proteins | sample 9134181 | NCBI WGS metagenome assembly JAEEGH01 (sample SAMN16246544, study PRJNA631951) | gut metagenome | biome: gut microbiome; feature: rumen; material: DP-attached | host: Bos | place: Iran: Karaj | collected 2018-10
CTCCTTGGGCAGTCCTCCCACGTTGTGGTGGCTCTTGATGACCTTGCCCGTGATGTTCAGGCTCTCAATGCGGTCGGGATAGATGGTGCCCTGCGCCAACCAGCGGGCATCGGTGATCTTCTTGGCCTCGGTGTTGAACACCTCTACGAAGTCGCGGCCAATGATCTTGCGTTTCTGCTCTGGGTCGGTAATGCCCGCCAAGTCGCTGAAGAACTGATGAGACGCATCGACTCCTATGACATTGAGGCCTAACACCTTGTAGTCGTTCATGACTTGCGTGAACTCGTCTTTGCGAAGCATGCCGTGATCGACGAAGATGCAGGTGAGGCGGTCGCCGATGGCGCGGTTCAGCAGTACGGCTGCCACGCTGGAGTCAACGCCGCCCGAGAGACCGAGAATGACGCGGTCCTGTCCCAGTTGCTGCTTCAGCTCGGCTACGGTCGTATCGACGAATGAGGCTGCGCTCCACTCCTGTCGGGAACCGCAGATGTCAACCACGAAGTTCTTGAGCAGTTGTGTGCCTTGCTCGGTGTGGAACACCTCGGGGTGGAACTGCACGGCGTAGATGGCTTTTGAGAGTTTAGAGTTTAGAGTTGAGAGTTTAGAGTTTGCTACCGCAGTCCCGTTTGCTGCGCCCCCTACAGCGGTAGCAAACTCTCCACTCCAGAATGCTGCGTTCTTCACGTCCTTCGTACTGCCAATCACTTTGAAGCCTTCAGGTATGGCAGTGATGGTGTCGCCATGACTCATCCACACCTGGGAATTCTGCTCGAAGCCCTTGAAGAGTGGGTTCGAGGTGTCAACAGTCTCCAGATGAGCCCGTCCGTACTCACGGCTGTCGGCCTTCTCCACGCGTCCGCCGAGGGTGTGGGAGATGAACTGTGCGCCGTAGCAGATGCCCAGCACGGGCAGACGGCCGATGAAGTCGTTCAAGTCAACCTTGAATGCCTCAGGGTCATGCACGGAGTAGGGCGATCCGCTCAGAATGACACCTATCACCGAGGGGTCGTCCTTGGGAAACTTGTTGTAGGGTAGAATCTCGCAGAAGGTGTCCAGTTCGCGTACCCGTCGGCCAATGAGCTGCGTGGTTTGCGAACCGAAGTCAAGAATGATAATCTTCTGTTGCATTACTTCTTTTATGTATTTTGTTAGTAAATAATCGTCAGTTCTAACAAATTCGCTGCAAAGTTAAGAAAAGTCGAGAGCAGAACAAAAGAATTCATTCTTTTTTTTATGCCGAGACGCTGTAACTTCGCGATTTTTATCGCAAAGTTACGTAAAAAGGTTGATTTTGAAAAGCAATTATGGAGAATTAACGCAGAATGCTCGTAAAGAAAAAGGCAAGTCGGGGGAAATTTATGAATACGCCTTATTGCTATTTTTGAAAGGGCTAGACCAAGTTCGTACTCTGATGATAATCGGAGCCAGATAACGAAAAAAAGCTCTTATGTAAATTATTCCTCAAAAAAAGAGTGATTTTTTCATTTTTTTTTGTACCTTTGCCATGTCATTGATGATGATGCCTCTCTTTGTGCAAAAATGCCGCTGGAGGCACAAAAATGTCTGCTGAAGAAGATTGAGTTTTTTTACGAAATCGTTATTTTGCATAATGAATGTTTGTACTAGCCTGAATATTAATAAAAAACTAAAATTATGAAAAGAAGAAACTTCATACTAACGCTGCTCGTGATGCTGATACCGCTCATGACGTGGACCCAGGACTATGTGGGACAAATCAGTAGCTATAAAATGCAGTATGACGGGGCGGGCAAGATTGAGTTCGAGTTGCCTGTCTATGACCAAAATGGCTACGACAGCTGGGTCTATGACAGTTATGTTTATTACGTTGTAGAAGGAACCTCTAACAAGGTGATTATCGTGATGTGGTCAACCGTTCAGATGGATATAGCTCATGAAGCCACGACTATTGATTCATGGATGTACACGAATGCACCCGGAACCGTGCAGTTGATGCGTTCCAAATCGGTAGAGACCACATGGAGCAACCCGATCCTTACATCAGAAAAGGCTAAGTACACCATTCCCTATACCGTAACCAGCAATGAGCGAATGGTGCTCAATATAGATTGGTACCTGCCACGTGAGCTCCGCGGCAAGAACATCACTATTGGCTGGGATGTACGTAGAAATGGTAATGGGGATATTCCCAACGACCGAGTGAGGATTCCTGATCAGAGCCTTTCTATAACGAATCCGCCTGCTGAGGTTGATCCTATGCTGTTGGATCCCATGCTTGCCTACGAGACATCGCATGTGGGGCAGATTGCTATCCCCTGGATGATAGCAGCCAACAGCGTTCAGAGGGTGCAGGCTGAATATTATGACCGCACAGTCGGAAGACAGGTGACAGAGGTGCTGCCTACTGACAGCACCACCGTGATGGGCTATGCATACGTGCCTGCCGACCATATCATCGAGAACTTTACCGTGGTCGTTGATTATAAAGACACCGAGGGTACACTGTTGAGCGGTCGCCGAAGCAGTCCGCCGCTCTCTGTTCCCACGCTTCATCATGCAAGAAACTTCATCGCACAGCTGCAGGCAGACGGCAAAGCCCGGCTGACGTGGAACATCACCGACTTGCAGTGGGACGACATCATGCCCACCGACCAGTGGGAAGTGCAGCGCAACGTGACGGAGGCCACCAGCATGGGCGATGCTAGCTGGAAGACGGTGGGCATGGTGAACTTCGATACAAAACAAACCGACTACGAGTTCATAGACGAAGGCCTGCCACAGGTCTATGACAACAAGCCCGTGAGCTATCGCGTGCGCCGTATGGCTACGGCCAGCTGGGACTGGACAGAGCAGGCCGGCGTGCAGACATTGACGGTCATGCAGCCTATCTCGCTGCCCTACGTGCAGAGTGCCACCGTGGAGCGCGCACCCAACTGGGGCGAGAACGATGCCTACGACATGCTGCTCAATTGGAGATTTCCGCACAGTGCTCCTGGCATCATAGCCAATAATACTGAGGCTATCAAGATAGCCAGTGCCAGTGACTGGAACGCATTTGCTGAGCGTGTGAATAACGGAGAGACTTCTTTGTCTGCCGAACTTTCTAATAACATTGTTCTTGATTCAAATAGCCCGATGGTGGGTTCAGAAAGTCATCCATACGCTGGGGTATTCAATGGAAATGGGTATTCACTGACCGTCAGCTACGATAAAGTTGCTAAATATACAGCACCTTTCAGTAGCGTTAGTGGCGCTTGCATTCGTAATTTGGGTGTACGGGGTACATTGACAAGTATTTCCCCATATACTGCCGGCGTTGTAGGACAGGTGGTGAAAGGCGGTTCGCTCATCCTGACCAACTGCCATTCGTCAGTGGAAATCACTGCAAAAGTCAGTGGCGAAGGCTTCAATGGCGGACTTGTAGGCATTTGTGAGGAATCGACTTTAGTTTACATCAGCGACTGCTTGTTTGACGGTAAACTGTTAGGCGAAACGTCAACAAAGAATGCCGGCTTGGTGGGATGGCGTGACAACAAGGCGAAAACGACGGTGAAAAATTGTATTTTCGCGCCTGAAACGGTTACCATGAGTGAGCAGGGATCGTCAACCTTCATTACGAATGAAGAAATCTCTGATAGCGGTTACCTCGCTCTTGACAACTGCTACTATAAGACCTCTTTTGGTAAAGTGCAAGGTGCGAAAGCACCCAGTAATCTGGAATTGGAAAGCCTGATGGGCAACCAGTGGGCGCTGAATGCGCGTGGTGTGCTATTGCCTCGTATGCAGGGTAATAGTAATAGTCCTATCTATGCCTGGGATGAGCAGGCCAAGTTGACGCTCATGATAGATAAATATGTGAAGGGCGAGCTGAGCAGTACCGTGCAGCGCCAGCTGGATCAGGACGAAATCAAGGCTCAGAAAGCCACCGTGACACTCACCAGTCCTTGCGTAGATTACAAATTCCGACTGGTGACGGATCGTGGCGGTTCACAGCTGCGCATCGGTGAAGAGCCAGACAGCGTGAGGTCGGTTGCCTTTGACATCAAAACCGACAGCCTGACGCAGTTCACCTTCGACAGCAACGTACAGCTCGACTCCCTCGTCTATGAGGAGCAGCAGAGCAGCGTGTTGCTCTCATGGACGGTGAAGGGCGGCGTGGCCGACTTCTACCGCATCACCCGCAGAGACCTGAAGAACGACAGCACGGTGGTGCTCGAAAAGGAGTACGACCAGACTCTATACGTAGATAAGAACGTGCGCCCACAGCACAACTATGAATACACCGTGGAGGGCGTGACCCAGTGCGAGGGCGAGCAAATCAGCAAGCTCACCATCACGGGCCATTGCAAGCCTACGGGTATGGTGCAGGGCTACGTGCGCCTCTTCGACGGAACGGCCCTCGCAGGCCGCAAGGTGGTGGCAACGACCGCCACTGGCACTAACTACTCGGATACGACCGATGAGAGTGGCTATTTCGAGATAGACGGTATTGTGTATAATGGCGAAGAGACCGTCACCCTTACGGTGGAGACCACGGGCGAAGAAAAGCCATTCCCAACGCTCTATGCCACCTTCAACGATGTCTCGAACCTCACCACGAACCTCGTGTTCACCCAAGACGACTACTATCTGCTGTCGGGGCAGGTGATGTACGAAGGTACCTCTGTCCCTGTGGTGGGAGCTCAGTTTGAGCGCGACGGTGTCATTGTGCGCAACGGCTCCGGACTGCCCGTCACCACCAACTCGCAAGGCAGCTTCAGCGTGAGCATTCCACAAGGCACTCACACCATCCGAGTGGTGAAAGAAGGCCACACGTTTGCCAACGACGGCTTCTACATTTCACCCGATGCCGCAGGCAATGACAAGACACAGGTGAACTGGCAGATGAGTGTGCCTGGCCATCTGTTCTGGGACCAGACAAAGGTCATGTTGCAAGGCCGCGTGGTGGGAGGCAATGTGCAGGGCATGCTGCCGCTGGGTCAGTCGCTCTCTAAGAACAACCTGGGCGATTCAATCACCATCGTAATGCAGTTGGAGGGCGACAATACCTCGTGGCTGGTGCGCGACCAGCTCGATGCTACCGTCACTGAGCGCCATACAAAGTACTCCTTCGGTGCCACTGATACTTGCGCCGTCGATGTCTATCGCCATCGGATGGTGGTTCACCCTGATGCCACGACTGGTGAATACTGCATCCCCGTGCTGCCAGTGAAATATAAGGTGACGGAGGTGTCGGCCACTGGCTATTCCACTCTGTTCCAGCCTGGCCAGGTGGGCGAGACGGTCGATTTCACCAAGAACGTGGAGGGCGACACCGTGACGTGGAACAGAATCTATCACACCAGTCCGGTGCTGCAGGTGAAGCAGTTCAACATGGGCGGCAAGGAATACATGGGAGTCAACTCCTATAAATCGCTCGACAATACGGGCAAAGAGGTGACCATCGAGCTGTGGAACGACTCTACGGGCTACGCCTTCGGCTATCCTGTGTTCATGGCCGGCAGCTCTATCATCATGAACCTCTCGGCACAAGAGCGCTACTATCGCAACAACGATGTCAAGCGCAACACGCCCGACATCGTGCTCTTAGACGGTGGCAGCGTGACCATCAACAACGGACTGATCAGTACTACTGAGACCGCTACTATCCAGCTGGACAGCATCGGTGAGGGTAACTATATCTTCACACCGCAGAACATGACCTTCACCGAAGAGGGCGACCAGGCACTGAAGGTGATGAACCTCACGCTGCTCTACGACGGCACCTACTATGACGTGTCGCCAGTGAAGGGCTTCGTGATGGCAGCCAAGGCCAAGAGCGAAGGGCGTCGCATCGTGAACGATGGCGGCACCTACCTCATCGACATCCTGCGCGATCCCCCAGGCTCCGGATCGAGTGCCTATATTGAGAGCGGGTCGAAAATCTCGTATAGCTTCAGCGACAACATCAAGGCAATGGCAGGTGTGAAGATGAAGCTCGGAATGGGTGGAGGCTCCACCTACTTCACTGGTGTGTGGGCCGGAATGGGAGGCGGTGCCACAGCTGGGTTGGTGAACAGCTTCAACTCGAAGAACTATCTCGACATGACCCTCTCTACCACCTATTATAATAGTTGGAAGCACAGCTACACCTTCGAGACAGCCGACCGCATCAGTACCAGCAGTAGTTTGTTCAACGTGGGGCGCGATGCCGACGTGTTCATCGGTGTGACCCATAATGCCGTGGTGGAAGATGCTATCGCCGTGCGTGTCATCGACGAAGAGACCTACCAGCTGCTCACCACCCACGAAGGAGGCTCATTTGATGTTGACGGCTCGAAGTTCAACGTGAAGCAGGGAGCCATGAAGGTACTGGCTGAGGGCACGAGCAATGGCAAGAAAGTCTATCTGGTGCGCGATGAGGTGCTGTCGTGCTATTCCACACTGAAAAATACCTTTGCCCATTCGCAGACATTCATTGAGAACGAACTCATTCCCAACATGCTGAAAGTGCGCAACACGCTGCTCCTGCCCGTGGGCACTGCTGAGGAGACCGCCAAGCAGGTGGCCGACCAGCAGAAGCATGCCGTATATATTAGTAAGGTGGATCAGAATGACGAACACTTCGGCTGGCTCTATACAATGGTGGAACCCACCGGACTGGAAGGCAAGTGCAACGACTCAGTCGCCGTCATCAACCGCAACATAGAGACCTGGATACGCTTCATGGCAGAGAACGAGTATGAGAAACTCAATGCCAGTGAGCTGGTGCAGAGCTACGAGTTCGACGGACGCGCCAGCATCACCCACAGTGAGTCGTTCACACTGGGTGGCAGTGAGAGTCGTTACTGGTTGTTCCCGGGCATGGATCCCGGCAGCGTGACATTCACATCGATACCAGGCTATAATGGGCAAGGCACCAAACAGTCTGCCGACAGCGATAACGGCGTTATCGGTGTGGAGATAGAAGTGACGGGATTGAGCCTGCGGTTCGACATTACACCCATTATCGGCTTCGACTATAACTACACTTACGGAAAGGATGAAGGCGAGACGAAGAAGGTGGGCTTCACGCTTGCCACGTCGGCCAAGTCGAACCTCGCCGTCGATGTCTATCGCACGAAAGTGGACCTTGACGAGCTGAAGAAGCGCGCTGAGGAAGGCGATATGGACGAGCTGTTCCAGGTGATGACCGAAGACAAGATTGACGATGTGAAAGGACTGAGCGGACTGGGCTTCATCTCTTATTTTGACAGCGACAGGGCCAAGCGCTACCGCAGCCTGGTCTATCGCACACGAGGCGGTGCTACGGCAGCTCCCTACGAGGCAGCCCGCTACACCAAGTATTACAGTCCTGGCACACTGCTCGATGCCAAGACCATCGAGATAGACAAGTTGCGCATCTGGGCCGATCAGGCATCGGTGTCGAATGTGCCTTACGGAGAACCGGCACGCTTCACCCTCCACATGGCCAACGAGAGCGAGGCTCCCTCACTGGCCTCCATCAACTTTGCCTATTTCCTGGAAGACCGTACCAATACGAAGGGCGCCAAGATCACCGTTGACGGTGCTTCGCTCTCAGGCGAAGGCCACAGCATCTATATTCCTCAGGGAGAAGTGGTGACCAAACAGATAGAAATCTATCCAGGAGCAGAGTTCGACTATGAGAACATTGCCATCGGACTCTTCGACCCCAATGATCCTAATCGCAAGCAATACTGCTACCTCTCGGCCCACTATGTGCCTACAGCTGGTAATGTGAACATCACATTGCCGGGCGACAAGTGGGTGATCAACACTGAGTCGGCCTATAACCATGAGGATCAGCAGTACTATATGCCTGTACAGATAGACGGATTCGACGTGAACTTCCGCAACTTCGACCATATAGAACTGCAATACAAACTATCCACCCAAGGCGATAAAGACTGGGTGACCGTGTGCTCGTTCTACAGCGACTCTACGCTGATGGCCAAAGCCAGTGGCGTGTGCGAGATGATTAAGAACGATGGCCACATCATTGCCAACTTCTATGGCGAGAAAGACCCCATTGAGCAGAACTATGACCTGCGTGCCGTGAACTACTGCCGCTATGGCAACGGCTTCCTGACCAATCCTTCGCGAATCCTCACAGGTATCAAGGACACCCGTCGTCCGCAGCTCTTCGGCACCGCACAGCCAGTCGATGGCATACTCGGTATTGGTTCCGACGTGGTGCTACGCTTCTCTGAACCTATCGCCGCCAACTACCTGAGCAGTCTGAACAATTTCCAGGTGGTGGGGACAACCAATCAGAACAATATCTCGCAAACCACTAACCTGCGCTTCGATGCTAAGGGCATGGCTTATTCAGAGAGTCGTCGTAATCTGAACAACCGTTCGTTTACGATTGACGTGATGCTCAATCCTGACAATAATGGCTCGGCCATGACTTTCTTCAGTCACGGCACTAAGGGCAAATCGCTCGAACTCGGTCTTACTGCTAAACGCCAGTTGGCAGTAGGATTCAACGACACAACCTTTGTATCGAAGGACTCGATTGCTTTCAACGGACTAAGACAGGTGGCTTTCGTCTTCGATGTGGATCTCACAGAGAAGGTGACCAACGTGAAGATGTATGATGGCAATACAGAGATGGGATCGTTCCGCTACAACAAGATCTATGCAGGACATGGCAATCTCTATCTGGGCGCTACACGCCACAATAACCTGACTGAGAGCCATAACTATCAGGGACAGATGTTGGAGTTCCGCCTGTGGAACCAGGCTCTGCAACCGGCACAGATAGGGGTCTATAGTCAGAAACGACTGACTGGTTACGAACTGGGACTGCTTGACAACTATACCCTGAGCGAGGGTACGGGTAAGTACAGCTACAACAAGTCGCCCAACGGCAATGACCTGCAGCTCGCAGGCACCAGTTGGAACACTGCTGCGGGTCTCAGCATGAAGCTCGACGGCAAGAAGGGCTTCCGCCTGAACGACCAGTTCTTCAACCGCGACTGGTATCAGGACTACACGCTGACCTTCTGGTTCCGCACGCCCGACAGCGACGGTACGCTGCTGGCCAACGGCTTGGGCGAGAACGAACCTGGTTATAAGAACCACTTCAACTTCGGTTTGAAGGAGGGTAAACTGAAGCTGAACCTCAATGGTCTCTCTCTGCAGACCGATGCCGATGTTGACGACAGCGAGTGGCACAACGTGGCCCTTACCGTCAACCGTTCGCGCAACGTGGGTAACCTCTATGTTGACAACCGACTGAAGCAGACCTTCGCTGTTGATACCTTAGGCGGCATTCTTGGCACCAGCCTGGCTGCAGGTGCTACTTATACTACCGACAGCATCGTCAGACCTATCAGTGGTAACATCGATGAGATCAGAATGTACGAGCAGGTGTTGCCCGAGTCATCGATTGTTGACAACTTTAACATGACTGATACTGGTTACGAAATGGGCCTGATGGCATACGCCAGCTTCGGTGAGTATCAGTTGCAGATGGACGGCACTCAACGACTGATGCCGTCGGGACTGAGCTTGCGCCGCTATACCGATAAGACCACTGGTCAGCTGTCGGAACGTCGCGACACTTTGGTTGCAGCTACCGATACCAAGGCATTCTGCGACCGTGACAACTACGCCCCGATGCGTGATACGGAGGAACTACAGAACATCAACTTCTCGTATGTGGCCGACGGTACCGACTTGCTCATCAACTTCGACGTGCCGGAAGTAAGTATTGAAAAGTGCAACATCAAGGTGACGGTCAGAGATGTGGCCGACCTGAATGGCAACACGATGGCTTCGCCCGTCACGAAGGATCTCTATGTCTATAGGAGTCCGTTGCGCTGGAGCGAGAAACATGTTGACCTGACTACTGGATATGGGCAGGAGGATACGTTTACCGTCAGCATCAACAACCTGAGCGGAAATACGAGAAACTACGTCATTGAGGGCCTGCCGCTCTGGATCAGTGCTTCGACAACATCAGGTCGCCTCTCGGCACTCAACGATGAAAGCATCACCTTCACGATTTCGCCCTATATCAATGTAGGAGACTTTGACGAAGTGATCTATCTGGTCAGTGACGACGGCATGACAGAACCCCTTCCCATCAATATCACCGTGCGCGATGAGGCTCCCGAGTGGGTGGTGGAGAAGGAACTCATAGACAAGAATATCGCTATGCACATTGTGGCGCGTGTGGTGATAGACGGTGAGGTGGCGCATGATCCCGATGATATGCTGGGCGTCTTTGGCAAGAACCACCAGTTGTTGGGGGTAACGAAGATTGACGTAGATAACAGCAACAATGCCAATGAGGCTGTGGCCTTCCTTACGGTCTATAACAACAACCAAGAGGCAACACCGTTGCATTTTGATTTCTGGGATGCTTCTCAAGGACGCATCTTCAGTGTTGACCCACAGGTGAACTTCATCACTTTCAAGAGTGACCAGATCTTGGGTTCAACGACTGATCCCCTAATGCTCTACAATACTTCTGAGGAGATGCAGCGCATAGCTATGGAGAAAGGCTGGAACTGGGTGTCGCTCTATGTGCAGCCAAAGAAGACTAAGGCTCGCGACCTGCTCGATGCCAGTACGGCATGGATGCCTGGCGATGCCATTGAGGTGGTCTATTCCGATGGTACTACTAAGCTGATTGCCTATAAGACGCTGATAAATGGTGACTCATGCTACTGGGACGGTGGTGATGAAGAGGTGGCTATCAATCCGAGACTGATGTATCGCTTCTATTCTACCAACAAGAAGGATGCCTACTTGAAGGGCAGTCCCACAACGGCTCGCATCACGGTGAAGAAGGGATGGAACCGCATAGGCTATGTATCGTCCATCAACCTGCCTGTAGCCAATGCCTTAGGTGATTATACCGACAATGGCACCGATGGCGACATTATCAAGTCGCAGAGTGAGTTTGCCGTGCTCTCGGTCGATGCTCAGGGTAACCGTGCATGGAAGGGTACGCTGAAATACATGAAGGCAGGCGAAGGCTACATGCTGCGACGCATGGGCAACGGTAATGTGGACTTCGACTATCCCACCTACAACGATCCTTCACGCTACAGCTCCGGCACACCGAAAATGAATATCGCGTCACCTCTATATGTGAATACAACGGGTGTGTCGATGAATATGATTGCAGTCGTGGAAGGCATTGACTTGCAAGAGGGCGACCGTCTTGTAGCCTATTGCGGTGGCGAAGTGTGTGGCATGGCCGAGGCCGACGAGGAACAGCGCTTCTTCATCAGCTTGGGACAGCATGGTAATAACGAAGTGTCGTTTGCTGTAGAGCGCGAGGGTATCATCATTGCCACTACTCCGGCTACAATGCCTTATCAGGCTAACGGCATACAAGGCACGCTCGGAACACCTGCTGTCATCAACTTCAAGCCAATGACACAGGATGACGGCGATGCGTGGTACACCTTGCAGGGCATCAAGCTCTCGAAACGTCCTGCTCGCCCCGGAGTCTACCTGCAAAGTGGAAAGACGGTGATCGTGAGATAAATTCATAATTGATAATTCATGAAATTCTGAACGCAATGAAATATATTTTGATGACCATGATGTCGGTACTGATGCTTTCAATGACGGCATGCAGTACTGCCGACGAGGACCCTACAGGTGTAGTGAAGCCAGAGGTTCCAAAAGATACTAATGTTGTCAATCCTGTTAATGACGATAACCTGAAACCGGGAACTGACGGACGACCGTCATGGCAAATAGCCAGCGACCTCTATCAGCGCTACGAACAGACAATGACAGTACAAGTCACTGTGCAGACGGAGTTGTTGCCGTATGTCTCAGCTGACGATCTGATGTGTATCACCGTGAATGACGAGATCAGATGTGTCAGCCCGGCACGCTACAACAATGGAGAATGGACGTTTTCACTCGTCATAGCAGGAATGGGGAATGACAAATTACTCAGCGTGAGCTACTATTGCAGCAAACTCGCGAGAATCTACAAGCTGGAGCGTTGGTTCGTATTCTCCCAGACGTTCAAACCTACCCGTGAGAACGGAAGACCATACGTGATAGATTTCTTTTATTAACCTAACTATTAAGTGATTAAAAATGAAACAAGTTTTGTGTTTAATGTTCTTGGTGATCATTTTGTGCGGATGTTCAAAAGAGACCAATCTCTATGTTCCCACCAACGAAGTGACCAACGAAGAGAACAACAAAGAGGTTTTGAGCTATGCCGAGAAGACACTGGGCATCACCATTGATAAGAACCATGACTGGGTGTTGAGCCGAAAGTACCAGGTCACTGTTAAAGCTGATGCTCCAATGGAAGACATACGCTTGGTCTGCATACTGAGCGATGACCCTTATCTCTCGTCTGCCCAGTTGCTGGCTTCTGCGTCTGCCAGCAATGACGCTGAGATAACTGTTGAGTACCGTGCTCCGTTGGCTCAACAGTTGCTCCATGCAGCCTGTGTCAACGACAAAGGTGAGATGCAGACGGTGGCATTTGTGCCTGGTGACGGGAAAGTGAGCTTTACTAAAGAACGTACCGTTACGATAGAACGTAATAAGGTCGTAAGGCGTGCCAAGAGAAGTGCTGATGAAGAGACAGTGGTGGTCGATGATGATTTGCTGTATATTCCCTGGAACCGTCCTGACTATCCTGAGCTGCAGCAGGAAGCCCTGCTCTTTGTTCCAAAGAAGTTCCCGGAAGGGCAGACAAGCAATCGTCCGCAGGTCGAGGCACTGAACAACCACTCTCTGCAGACCGACTGGATTGGCGGACAGGTAACGATGACCTATCTTGGTGGGCGTATGGACAACACAACCACCCATATCGGCTATCGCATCTATCCTATTGATGACCCGGAGAACGTGCAGACCTACATCATCAACGACCGTTACGATGCCAGTAGCGACGACCCTCTGAAAAACTATATGGTAGATGAAGGCAAGCGTCCCACAAACTACTCTAGTCAGAAAGTTGCACTGGTGTGGCGCGACCATACAGGCAACCTGAAAAATGCCTTGCCGCCAGACATGAAGATTGACTTCTTTGTGGTGGTTGATGGGAAGGACATGAGTAGCGATTCTCTTCGTGTAACAGTCTATTCTGTGAACGGTCGCACTTATCTGTCGTGCGAAGACAGCAACAATGATACCTTCAACGACAAGATGTTTTATATTGAGGAAGGCATCATTGCGGCACCCGTTGCACCCGATGTCAAGCCCGCGCCTCTCACACCGCTGTTTTGGACCTATGCTTGGGAAGACAGTGAGCTTGGCGACTTCGATATGAACGACTGTGTGATTCGTGTATGCGAGAATGCCGACGATGCATCGAAACTCGACATTACTCTGTTGGCGGTAGGTGCTAAGCGCGATCTCAAAGTGTATTTTGCTGCCAATGACGTGGACGTGTTTGGTGGAGAATTACACGATGTGCTTGGCATAGCTCGTGGACAAATGACGAACACCAATCAAAAAGATGTCAACCCCGTCACTGTCACCGTTGCCAAGCCAGCTGGCTTCGATTTCCAGACCAATGCCTTCAAACTGCAAACGAAGCGTTTTGAGAACGAGATGGCAGGGTATGAGAACGAATATACTTTTGTCATGTTGCCTACCAAGGGACAAGACCCGCATGCTATTGTAATCCCCGGCAACTGGGCTTGGCCAAAAGAGAGAGTCGCCATTACTCAAGCCTATCCCAAGTTCAGCCAGTGGGCAAAAGACGTTACAGATATGAATGCACAAGACTGGTATCTGTATCCTGCCGAAAAGAAGGTCATGAGTATAGAGTAATCCTCTGAAACAGACTATGCTGTGACACTACTGCTGTTCGTGTCACTCAATTCCTTGATAAACTGACCAGCTTCGCCTATGGTGTCGAGTTTTCCTACGTCCATGAGGCGAAGACTGGTCTTTTCCAGTCCCATGAAGGCGCACTGATTGCAGTATTTCAGGTAGAAGTCAATGATGCCAAAGCGGTCTGGCATCTCGCTGAACAGGGGGAAAATGTGAGGCCACAGCACATGAATTCCGCTGAAGGCCAAATGCTTCAGACTGGATGGGTCGAGAATGGGGTAGGGACTCTTTACCTCGCCTGTCTTGATGTTTGTCCATCCGTCGAGAATCATCTCGTCGTCGAATAGCAGGTAACGCTGCGTGTCGCGCCGACTGACCAGAAGAAGTGCGTCGGGATGGCGTTCGGGCAACAGCTCGTCAAGACAGATGTTGCTCAGAATATCGACGTTATGGATGAGGATGGGGCTGGAGGAATCAAAGAGTGGCAGAGCTTTCTTGATGCCGCCTCCAGTTTCTAACAATCCTGTCGTTTCGTCGCTGATCTTGATGCTGATGCCGAAGTTGTCGTTGGCTTTCAGGTAGTCAACTATCTGTTGTGCAAAATGGTGCACGTTGACCACGATATGTTCAAATCCGGCGGTCTTCATCTTCATGATGACGTGCCACAGCAGCGGTTGTCCTGCCACTGGCACCAGTGCTTTCGGCATGGTGTCGGTGAGCGGTTTCAGTCTGGTGCCCAGCCCTGCGGCAAAGATCATTGCTTGTTTCATTTGCGGAGATGATGTCTTTATTATTTGTCTCTTACTTTTCCTTCCTTACTTGATTCCTTCTGTGACGGGCGAGTGGCCTCCAGCACCTGCTCGATGTTCTGTTCGCGGTGGCAGATGCGCACCTCGATGCCGAATCGCTCATGGATGTGCTCAGCCAGATGCTGGGCGCTATAGACAGAGCGGTGTTGACCGCCTGTGCAACCGAAGCAGAACATAAGTGAGGTGAAGCCACGTTGCAGATAACGCTCAACGTGGGCATCGGCCAGTTTGTAGATGCTGTCGAGGAAAGTGAGGATTTCGCCATCGTCCTCTAAGAAACGGATGACTGGCTCGTCGAGGCCAGTGAGCTGCTTGTAAGGCTCGTATCGACCCGGGTTGTGGGTGGAGCGGCAGTCGAAGACGTAGCCACCACCATTGCCGCTCTCGTCTTCGGGGATGCCCTTATGATAGCTGAAGCTGAACACCTTGACCACAAGCGGACCCTGTGCATCGTACTTTGAGAAAGTGGCAGGACCGTCTTTGGGGTGGGCGTTGTAGGGGTTCAGGTCGGTGGTCTTGTAACCATCGGAACGCGACTGTGCAACCACCTCAATGTGATGATACTGGGGCAACTGACACAGACGGCGCAGTACATCGCACAGATAGGGATAGGGCAGGTCGGCAGGCGACTGTAGCAGCTCGCGCAGGTTCTGTATGGCGGGAGGAATGCTCTTGATGAAGTGCTGCTTACGCTCGAAGTAGCCTCTGAAACCGTAGGCTCCCAGCACCTGCAGGGTGCGGAAGAAGACAAACAGGCGCAGACGGCTGTCGAAGAGGTCGCGCTTAGGCATCTCGGTGAACTGCTGGGCTGCCTCATAGTATTCGTCGATGAGCTCGTGGCGCAGTTTGTCGGGATACTGGGCTGATGCCTGCCACAGGAAAGAGGCCAGGTCGTAGTAGAACGGACCGCGTCTGCCTCCCTGGAAATCGATGAAGAATGGTTGGGGATCGTCTTCTCCTACCAGCATGACGTTGCGCGCCTGGAAGTCGCGATAGAGAAAGCTGTCTGAACTCTCTGTGGTGAGGTCTTTGGCTAGCAGACGGAAGTCGGCTTCCAACTTCATCTCGTGGAAATCGACCTCGGTGGCTTTCAGGAAGCAGTATTTGAAATAGTTCAGGTCGAAGAGCACTCCCTCGACATTGAAATCGGGTTGCGGATAGCAGTGGCTAAAGTCAAGTCCGCGCGCTCCCCGAAACTGCATGTTGGGCAGTTCGTGAATGGTGCGTCTGAGCAACTGTTGTTCGGCTACGGTATAGCGCCCGCCAGCCTCACGACCTCCGCTGATGGCATCGAAGAGCGATGTGCTGCCTAGGTCGGACTGCAGATAGCGCAGCTCGTCGTCGCTCACGGCAAGTACCTCTGGCACTGGTAGTTGGCGCTGCTTGAAGTGCTGGGCCAGATAGATGAAGGCGTGGTTCTCGTCGCGACTGGTGCCGATGCATCCTATGATGCTCTGTCCGTCATTGTCGGTCAATCGGTAGTAGGCTCGGTTGCTGCCTGCACCTGGCAGTTTCTCAGTTTGGGCAGGTTCTTGTCCTCGCCACTTTTGATATAGTTTCAACAGTTGTTCCATAGCGTTTTTATGTATTTATTGTAATGTTATGCCCATCAGTCCTATCACAACGTCGTTGGAGAGCGTGCGTAGAGTGAGGCTTTTCAGTTTCTTCTGCCTGTTGAGGGGCATGTTGAGCATCTGTGCTGCTCCTCCGGGTATTTCTCGTCCGTAAACTCCCTTGATGTCGAGGGCATCACCCAGGTTGCGGCTCACAGTGCCAGTTCCCAGACAGACGCGGTAGGGCCGGGGCTGGGCAGTGCTGAACGCCTTGCCGTCGATGAAATAGTCTTGCTCGATGGGGCACCAGTTGTCGGGGTTCCGCAGACGGAGCGTATCGGAGGTGTGGTCGGTATAGGTCACAACAACGATTCCATTGTCGATGCGGCTCTGCATGTGGTTGGTGCTGCCTGCCATCAGTAGATAGGCGGCTGAAGCCTTTCCCTTGAGCGGTATCACAATGCTGTCGGGATAGTTGTTCCACAGCGAGGTGTAAGCAATGTTGCGCCCCTCAGTGGGCGTGCGGAAAGGCACACCAGCCACGGTGAACTGATTGTTGCGGATGAGGGTGCGGAACACGGAGTCGTTGATGGTGGGGGTGTACTGTGGATGACACCATTCGCCCACTCCCTGAACGGGAATCTGAAGCGTAGTGACCTGCGGTCGGGGCGAGAGGTACTGGGTCTTGTAGATGGCGTCAATCTCGGCATTGAAGTAGCGGTCTATCTTTTGCGCCCGCTTCACCCCTTCCGTAGGCTCGGCAAGTCCCAGTTCAGGCTTCCCGTGCACAATGGGATGCGACAGTTGCATCACGTAATCAGCTTTTTTCACTTCTATCACTTGATGCCGTTCGCTGGTACCCTCGGTGTCATGATACTTTCCCAGTCCGCAGTTCTGGCGGAGCACAATCTTCAGGGGCTGACGGAAGTTCTGTGTGATTTCATAGCGCTCCAGTCCTTCCTTGCGCGTAAACTTATATTCCAGATAAGGTGTCTTGATGCTGACGCTATCCCACGAGTCAGGAAAGCCAGGACGAATCATGCACTTACCGTCAAGGGCTTGAGGAATAATGCCAAAGAGACCTTGAATCAGCGTGCGCGAAGAGATGCCGATGCAATCACCAAAGTCGCAATAGCACTCACCACGGGCTGCATCGAAGTGCGATAACTGTCCGAAGTTGGCAGGCGACTGTCCGAAGTACATGTTGTCCATCACATTGCCCATCAGCAGGTCGAAACCCTGTGTGCTGTTGCCTGCCTCGAAGGAAGCCAGTGCCGTATGCATCACCTCGGCAATGGCCACGTTGTTGATGCTCCACGAATAGGGCATCCAGTTTGATGTGGCGATGGTGCGATAGCCCGTATTCTCAACACGGAAATGAGGAATGTGCGACCTCACCCAGTTGGTAGCCCTATATGCCTGTTCTGGCGAACAAGCGCCACAATCGATGGGCGTATAGATGCTCCATACGGCAGGACTCTCATGGAGTCGTTTCAGCCCCATCGCGTCCTGATACTCTGCCCAGACACCTTTGTCCTTCATCCAGAGACGCTCGTTCATGGCCTTGAGGATGGCTTCTGCCTCTTGCTGGTAGGGTGCGGGATTCTCGCCAATGATTTCGGCAATGCGGGCAGCGAGTTTGTTTCCTCTATAGTTATAGGCAGAGGAGTGGGTCACGGCTCCACCACTATAGTATAAGGCATCGCTTGCCCAGATGCAGCAGTAGGCATCGTAGAGGTGATCGCCGTCGGCATCGTAATTGCGCTTCTCCCATGCCAGATGGCGCTTGATGACAGGCCACATGCGGCGCATATAGATGGTGTCGGCATCATACTGGAAGTGCCACAGCAACTCGTCCATATAGTTGAGGTTCATGTCGTAGTGGTGCATCTGGTCATTGCGTTCGGGGTTGCGACAGATGTAGCCGTTCGAGTACATCTGTGTGCCCCATCGCTTCTCGGCACGTGCCAGGTTCATCTTCGGGTCTTGCGAAGGGTGGGGGATGGTAGCCGGCACGTCGGTCACCTGACTCTTGGCATAGGCATCGAAGTGGCTCAACTGACGGTCGTTCCAGCCCAGCACATCACCCACGTATGCTGCTCGCCATCCTGCCAGCGGCATGCGCCAGCCAATGCATCCGTGGAGCCACGTATGTCCGTCCCAGTCGCCGTCGGCAGCTACGGCGAGCGCACTGCCTAAGGTGTTGATGTAAGGATCGGGGGTGTGGAATGTCAATCGGCTTGCCAACTGCCCGTTGTACTGCAGTGCTTCGTTGTATAGCTGACTGGCATCTGCGAAACTCAGTGGAGCCACTGAATCGAGGCGCACCACGACGTGGGCTTTCGTGCGACTGTCGTTGCTATAGGAAGCTTGGCTCACTACGAGTCCGTGCTCTTGCGGGTCGGGTTCGAACACACCTGGGGCATCAGCTCCGATGTCACCATTGCGCTTCAACTTCGGCTTGGCTATTTGGCACAACTTGACCTGCACGTCAAGTGCCATTGCCGCATCGTCGGCTTCCAACTGCCATACGGCTCCCTCTTCTGTGGGGAGTGCCACAACATCCATCCGGAGTGCGCTCTGCCAGCGATGGTCTTTCAGCAGGTAGCTGCGCATGCCGTTCTTATAAGTAGCCTTGCAATAGTCGGTGGAGTCGAGGGCAACACCATTTACAGAAAAACGGATGTTGCGATGGTGACCTTTCTTCACAACGGCGAAGGCAGGTCGGTCGGAGGTCTCTACACGCCAGTCGGTATAGGAGCCGTAGAGCGCACGGGTGAAACGGTTTGTGCCGTTCTCGCAGACGAAAGCCCCGTTCTCGGGAAAATATTGCTGGGTGCGCAGTTGTCCGCGACTTGCTTCATTATACGATTGTATAACCCCAGCAATGTGGGTCTGTCCACTTGCTGTGAGGTTGGTCATAGCCAGCATAGGAAGGGCTAGGATGAAAAATCGATTCATTGTGAAAAGAGCAGTATTCGTTCTGTTTCATTCTTCGAGTGCTGCAAAGATAGCTATTTTTCCCGAAAAAAGTCATGACGGTTGTCTTTTTTTTCTTACTTTTGCAAACATCTATGAAACAACTGATTACTATTCTTGGCCCTACAGCCAGTGGCAAGACACCGTTGGCAGCAGCTCTGGCACGCGAAACCGACGGTGAGATTATCTCTGCCGACTCAAGGCAGGTGTACCGACGTATGGACATAGGAACAGGTAAGGACCTGAGTGACTACGGTGAGGTGCCTTATCACTTGATTGACATCTGTGAACCTGGCACGAAGTATAATCTCTTTCAGTACCAGCAGGACTTCTACGATGCTTACCGGCAGATTCTGGAAAGAGACCGACAACCCATCCTTTGTGGAGGCACGGGCCTTTATATCGAGGCGGTGCTGAAAGGCTATCACCTGTCTCCCGTTCCGCAGAACCCTGAGCTGCGTGCTCGGTTGGAAGACAAGAGCTTGGAAGAACTGACTGTCATGTTGGAGGAACTGAAGCGCAAGAACGGTTCGGTGATGCACAATGTCACGGACGTGGATTCCTGTCAGCGGGCCATTCGAGCCATCGAGATAGAATCCTACAACTTGGAGCATCCCATGCCCCTTAGGGAACTGCCTGCCATTCAGTCGCTCATCATCGGGGTGAACATCGACCGTGAGTTGCGCCGCGAGAAAATCACTCGTCGCCTGAAGGCTCGCCTTGATGAGGGTATGGTCGATGAGATTCGTTCTCTGCTCGATAGTGGCATCCCTGCCGAGGACCTCATCTACTACGGATTGGAGTATAAGTATCTCACGGAGTATGTCATTGGTCACCTCACTTACGATGAGATGTTCCGTCAGTTAGAGATAGCCATCCATCAGTTTGCCAAGCGCCAGATGACCTGGTTCCGAGGCATGGAGCGACGCGGCTTCACCATCCACTGGATAGATGCCACGCTGCCAATGGAGGAAAAGGTGCAGGCCATCAAGCATCTGGCTGTCCGATGCATTTAACAGCCCGTCCGATGCATTTAACGAGCCGTCCGATGCATTTAGACAAAAATAGCCGTTCACTTTTTGAACGGCTAAAATGTTGCACCATTGAAGAATTCATTAAGAAAATCTTCTGGAGAAAGAATAGGGATTCTTCCATCTTGCGGGAAGTGTCGTTTCTTGTCTCTGGTTACAATGACATTACATTTGGAGGACAGCGCAGCTTCATACTGAAGCATATCCTCAAAATCTGGCATGTCAGAGCAGAGTGCATTTTCTACTTGTTCGTCATTCATTGTTGCAACCATGACATAGCGCTTCAATGCTATTAACCCTTGTATGGCATTTTCATATCCCACATTTTTGCGAGCCGTATAAATACAGTTTGCAAACGTCAATGGAGTTGCAAACATTTGTATCTGTCCTTTTATTCCCAGATCAAAAACATTCGACGATGGCAAAAGAAATTTCTCCCGACATTCTATAATGTCAAGCAATATGTTTGTATCAAGAAATACTCGCATCATATTGTGTACTTCTCCGTTAAATATTCCATCCTTGCCTTGTCACCGTTGATGTCTTCATCGTTTGGGATACTGGGCTTTGCGAAACCGATTATGGCTTGTAATTCAGGGGAAAGCTCCTCAATTTTTTTCATCCGGTATCTTTTCTTTTTTGCTGGCACAAACTTTTTAATGAGCATAGCAACCCATTCCTCAACGCTCATACCGTTTTCTTTTGCATAATTCTGAGCCTTTGTGTATAAAGTGGGATTCAAACTAATAGTTGCCATAAATACTTTCTTTAATTGATAATCGCATGCAAAAATACGAATAGTTTGGGAGTCTTCCAAACTTTCAGGGAGAATTCTTTTGGGGGCATGAAAAATGGTAATATGCCTTTTTTTACGGATTATCGTATTTCAGTGATATATTGCTCTACTTGGGCTTTTAATACTGGTATGTCCTTTTTGATGACTTCCCATAGCACATCAAGGTTGATCTTGAAATAATCGTGTAGTAAGATATCTCTATCAGGCTCTCGCATAGACTAATATCTTATTATGGTTAGCGGTTTTCTCAACAAAAGGGAGCAAATCGCCCTCAATTACCAAATCAACAGGACGATTCAACAGCCGTTCCAGCTCTAAGCTCATTGCAAAGAACTGGAGACCCAGTCGAGTCCCTAGCCGTAAGGAAATCATAATATCGACATCACTTTCAGGACGTTCCTCTCCACGGGAAAAAGAGCCAAAGACCCAAGCCTTTTCCACCGGTTGGGTTTTGAAATACTCATTAATAGTATTGGACACTTTGGGATTCATTACTTAACCATCTCTATTTACGATGGCAAAAATCTGAAATCTTTCTGAAACGTCCAAACTTTAGGTGGCTTTTCTACAATAACCTTCTTTAATTGATAGTCGCATGCATAAATACGAATAGTTTGGGAGTCTTCCAAGCTTTCAGGGAGAATTCTTTTGATGCGTTGAAAATAGCCGTTCTATAGCCCCCACCTTTATTGACGAACAGTCTTGGAATACTGGTTCAAATCTTTTACGAGATTTTGTATGGACTGTATCAGTATTTATTTCTCTGTACAATAATTGTTCTACGTATTTCTACTTTTCTGTCTGCTGAGTTTCTTTCATCAGGTGCATTTCCAAGTCCTCTTGGAGGCATTCGATTCTCTGTACTGTATCGCTTTCCGAGGAATTCTTCACCGGCATTTGTAAAATGTGGGTTAGAAACAATTAATATAGAGAGTGAATCCATAACAAATGGCATCGTTTCCATAGACAAAGATATAGTGAAAGACATTCTTCCAGTTTCTTTGTCTAAATATATATAATGTTTACAATTGCTAATGATGCTATCATTGTTTGTTATTTGAGCAGGTATGCCGTTAAGAGCAGAAATAAGAGGTTGTAAATCAGGACGAACCTCTAAGTCGTTATGCTTATGCATTGCTTTGACCTCATTTGGATGATGCAGCATCTTTTCCCTAACATCTTTCGCACATGGAAGATGGAATGATAAGGCGTAGGTGTTAGTAGTATCTTTTATATTGATGTTAACACCTTGCATTAGGAAAGACATTTGAACCTTTGGATTATTTGTCGTTATTGATAATTGTAAACTATTTGATGCTATTTTGGCAGAAGTAGTTATATCGTCTTCGTAAGGGTTATTTGTGGGCTGTCCCCACATAAAGCAAGAGGACGATGCAAGTAAAACAACAATTGTATAATTCTGTATTTTCATTCTTAAAACAATAAACTCATTGTCAAACTTTGTGAATGGGCTTCAAAAAAAGTCTTAGATACTTTGTCTGTAACAGAAATTTCCTTATTGCCTCCCAATGGATAGTCATAATTTATCATAAGTACAGGGGTTTTATACTTATCACTTCGACGGTCTCTACCACCCAAATTGATAGAAATTCCCAAAGTAGCAGTAATTGAAGTTTTATCCCTGGACAAATCGAA
>JAEEGH010009572.1_pt1 | contig 22579 bp, 27 predicted proteins | sample 9134181 | NCBI WGS metagenome assembly JAEEGH01 (sample SAMN16246544, study PRJNA631951) | gut metagenome | biome: gut microbiome; feature: rumen; material: DP-attached | host: Bos | place: Iran: Karaj | collected 2018-10
CTGCTCGTCATCAAACTTATAGAGTTCAATCTTCGCGTCCTCGTTGATGGGACGATTCAACTCCACTGTCTCACCGTTTACACCACAGCTGACAACGCTGCGTGCGAGAGCCGGAGAGATGCTCTCTGCAATCTGAAAGCCAGTCACGCCCTGCTCATACGAACGAACAGATCCGTCTGGAAAAGTAATATTAATCATATCTACAAAATATGTTTGAGTTTAAACGGCTGCAAAGGTACGAAGAAGCGCGCAAAAAACAAAATAAATCGTGTTTTATTTTTATCTTAGAGTCTCGTCTTGAAGTATTCGATCGTCTTTTCGAGACCCTCGTCAAGCTTCACCTTCGGCTCCCAACCCAACTTGGCCTTTGCCAATGCGATATCAGGACGGCGCATCTTAGGATCATCAGAGGGCAGCGGACGGAACACGATCTTACTCTTAGAGTCCGTCATGGAGATGACCTTCTCTGCCAACTCCAGCATCGTAAACTCACCAGGATTACCAATGTTCACAGGACCCAGGAAGTCGTCACCACTTTCCATCATACGAATCATACCCTCAATCAAGTCGGATACATACTGGAAAGAACGGGTCTGTGTACCATCGCCGTAAATAGTGATATCCTCATTGCGTAAAGCCTGCATGATGAAGTTGGAAACCACACGTCCGTCATTCTCTGCCATACGGGGTCCATAGGTATTGAAAATACGGATCACCTTGATGCGGACACCATGCTGACGATGATAGTCGAAGAACATGGTTTCTGCACAACGCTTACCCTCGTCATAGCAGGAACGGAGACCGATGGTGTTGACATTACCCCAATAGGACTCCGGCTGCGGGTGCACATTCGGATCACCATAGACCTCACTGGTAGAACTCTGAAGAATCTTACACTTCGTTCTACGAGCCAGTCCCAGCATGTGATAGGCTCCGAATACAGAGGTCTTGGTAGTCTGAATCGGGTCTGTCTGATAATAGACAGGAGAAGCCGGACAAGCCAGATTGTAGATCTCATCTACCTCTGCCCAATAAGGCTGACAGACATCATGACGGACAATCTCGAAGTTGTGCTGTCCCAATAGATGCCACACGTTCTCTTTACTACCTGTATAGAAGTTATCCAGACAGATAACATCATTACCTTCTTTCACTAGACGCTCACAAAGGTGGGAACCAATAAATCCTGCACCACCAGTTACTAGGATTCTTTTCATTGTAGTTTATATTTTTAGTTATTAATACTATTTTCTTGTATATTTTTTAATCACACTATATGCCTGATAGAGACCGAGTTCTCCGGCTTTGCTGAGGTCAGTGATAGCTTCATCCACCCGCTTCAGACGGATAAACACCAACCCTCTATTATAATAGGCCTCAGCCAGATTCTGTTCCTGTTGGATGGCACGAGTAAAGTCGTCGATGGCCCGTGGATTATCATTACGCAGGGCATAGAGCGTACCGCGGTTATAATAAAGGTAGCCATTCTTCGGTGCCTGCTTGATGGCATCGGAGAGGTCGCCTAAAACATTCGCCATCTGCAACTCGATATTCGTACCCTGGGCAGCATTAAACTCATTCATCTTGGCCTGACACACAGCTCTTTGCCAATAAGCCAATGATGAAGTGGAGTCGATTTGCAGATAGATACCCAGATCGTCGATGGCATTCTCGAAGTTCTGGATAGAACTGTAGGCGATAGCCCTCAGGAAGAGCAGAGGCTTCACATTGACTGTACTTTTGGAAGCATCAATAGCCGTACTGAGTGAGTCGATGAAGGCAAAGGTCTGCTTCATACGATCCTCACCCAACTTCGACTGATCACAAGAGATATAGACTGGACGTGACTTCGAATGGTTATTAAAGTTCTCGACACTCTCTTCATACGGTATCTGCGTCTTGACATCGCTCACAGAACGACGGAACGAGAGACCGAACATCGGCAGGAACGAAAGTTCTGCCTTGCGGTTCTGCACGCGTCCGCGATACTCGCTCTTGTATTCGTGCTCTACTTCCTGTTCATCAGCCACAACGAGTTGGTTATATTTCTCCATATCCTCGTCACTGCGCTTACGCATCTGTTTTTTCGAGAGTCGTGGCTGGTGTCCGAAACGCTTATCCATCTGAGCCTTGAGAATACGGAACTCATCGAGCTCTGCCTGTTTGTTATTACCCAACCTACGATAACAAGAGGCACGATGCTGGAGACCGAACCAGAAGTTCGGATATTCCTCGATAACCTTAGAATAATCACGGATGGCAGCTCGCAGATTACCCGTCTGCTCAAGCAGCAAAGCACGGTTGAAGAGAGCCATCAGGTTATCGGGCTCAAGCTTCAACACGAAGTCAAAGTCTTCGATACCTCGGTTGTCGTCGCCCACCTGGGCACGCAACAGACCTCGGTTATAGTGACCTAGGAAATTATTGGGATCGAGGTCGAGTGCCGTATCATAATCCGCCATCGCACCTCGCAGGTTATTCTGATTGTAACGTGCCATCGCACGATTGATATAGTTCCCAGGCTGTTTGGGAATCAGATGGATACTCTTGTCGAGATAATCCTCACCTTCCTTCCAATTTTCACGAGCCAGACTAATGATAGCCCGCTCTGCCCAGATACCACCATCGTAAGGATCCAGTTCCAAACTTTTGTCAAGAGCCGTCACAGCCATCGTGGTATCCTTCTGAAGCAGATAGATTTCCGCCTGCATCGCATAGGCACGGGCATATTTCGACCAACGGATCAACATTGTGTCAATCTGTGCCAGCGCAAGATCATAGTTCTTATCTTGAATCAGACAGAGCACACGGTTATGCCAGAGTCCCTGATTGTCAGGATTATAGCGAAGGGCTTTATCGTAGTCCTTCACGGCTTCGGCATATTTCTTCTGATTGATGCGGCAAAGGCCTCGTAACTCGTAGGCATTCACCACATAGGGATTTCGTTCGATAGCCACCGAACAGTCACTTTCTGCCCCACGGAAGTCATCGAGATAATATTTCGCCACTCCTCGGAAGAACCAAGGTTCAAAGAGCCAAGGCTTCTGACTGATGGCCTGATTGAAGTACTGGATGGAGAGCACATAGTCCTCATAGTAGAGAGCAGAGCGCCCCACCATCACCAGACGGTCGGTATTGAACTGGGCAAAGCCAACCAATGGCAAGAACATTAAGAGATAAAAAATGCGGCGCATTTTCTATCTCTTAACAGGTTTAGTCTTGTAACCGCAGCGATATCGTCCCTGTAACAGCGCACGCAGCTTACTCTTGATCAGTTGCTTTCGAAGCGGAGAGATCCGATCCACGAACATTTTACCGTCAAGATGATCGAACTCATGCTGCATCACACGGGCCAGATAACCTTCTATCCACTCATCGTGGTGCTGGAAATACTCATCATCCCACACCACATGGATACGCATTGGGCGCACCACCTTCTCATGGATGGCGGGTAACGAGAGACAGCCCTCTTCCGAGGTGTCAGTATGTTCCTCGTCGTACTCCAGAATATGGGGATTGATAAACACCTGACGGAATCCCTTATACTCGGGCAGGTCATCGGAAATCACATCCAAATCGATCACCGAAAGACGGATAGGTTTACCAATCTGCGGAGCTGCCAGTCCGATGCCTTCCGACTCAGCAAGTGTCTCCCACATGTCTGCGATGAGATCCTTCAGCTGAGGATAGTCAGGGGTGATGTCTTCAGCCTCCTTGCGAAGCACAGGCTGACCATATATATAAATAGGTAATATCATTTCTTACTTCTTAAATAATCTTCAAGGATGATTGTAGCGGATATTTCATCTACGAGAGCCTTGTCCTGACGTGCCTTCTTCTTCAGACCACCACTGAGCATCGCCTGATGGGCCAACACAGAGGTGAACCGTTCATCGTAATACTCGATAGGCACTTCGGGCACAGCCTTCCGCCAACGGTTGACAAACTGCTGCACACGCTGCAGATTCTCACTCGGTTCACCGTTAGGCTGACGAGGCTCTCCTATCACGATACGTTCCACAGGCTCCTTAGCCAGATAAGCCTTCAGCCAGTCGAACAACTCTGATGTAGAAACAGTCGCCAACCCTCCTGCGATAATCTGCAGAGGGTCGGTGACTGCCAGTCCGGTACGTTTCTTGCCGTAATCGATGGATAATATCCTCGCCAAGCCGGAAGAATTATCGTACGTTATAGAGTAACCATGCGTCGGGATAGGTAGCACGCAACTGGTCGCGGCTGTTTACAGCATCAGCCTTATCAGCAAAAGTAGAAGCTACCACACGATACATGTTCTTTTCCTCGTTCTTCACAATCTGAGCGTCATAGCCAGCTTCCTTCAGGCGCTGCTGCAGACCCTCGGCATTTGAAACCAGACCGAATGAACCCACAATCACACTGAAGTCTTTCAGACCAGAGCCGTTAACGAGGGTAACACTCTCCTGACGAACAGACACGTTATCGAGATTATCCACTACACGGGTCTCGTTAGCTGGCTTTGCCTCTACGGGAGCTACTACAGCCACCTCTTCAGAAGCCTGCTGAGTGGCCGCAGTCTCTGGAGCCTGCTGAGGAGCAGCGGTATCATACTGTTTTGCTTTCTCGTATGCCTTCTTATAGGCACTCTCACTTGACTTACAGCTTGTAAAAGCCATAGCTGCGCATAAGCCTACGCACAAAATAGTCGTTTTCTTCATTTTGTTATTCAATATTAAATGTGACTTAATTCCAATTTGAGTGCGAAATTACAAATTATCAGGGAAAACCGTGCAAAAAAGCGACATAAAGTTTGTTAAATTGAGAAAATCGCAACTTTTTAATAATTTTTTTGGCATATTTTTGCACCGTTATCGAAAAAATGCGTATATTTGCACATGAGAACTTTATTATTCACTTAATATAACTTCAGATTATGAAAAGTTTAGGTTACTTAAGCGCATTCCTTGGCGGTGCTATCGCAGGCGCAGCCCTTGGTATCTTGATGGCTCCTGAAAAGGGAGAGGACACTCGCGTAAAAATTACTGATGCTGTGGAGGATTTCCTGAAGAAGCACAACATCAAGCTCAGCCGCAAGGAAGTGGTTGATCTCGTTGACGACATCGAGGACGCTACAGAGGAGGAATAAACGATGCTCTCAAGCGACAAGAACGTTGAAACCTTTGCCCAACTGATAGAGACGCTTAAGCACTATCTGGGGTTACAGGCAGAATACGTCAAACTTGATGTGATTGACAAGGTGGTGCGCCTGATTACGGCCGCCGCCTTGACAATTGTATTTTGTTTTCTCCTGGTCATTATCGTGCTGTTCGCGTCGTTTGCCTTCGCCTTCTGGCTTGAGAAATATATCGGAATGGGATGGAGTTTTATCCTCGTTGCAGTCCTCCATCTGCTGGCTTTCTTCATGGTTATCCACTTCCGCAAGAGTTGGATTGAGAAGCCCATCGTTCATTTCCTGGCTGAATTGCTCCTCAGTAAATAGTTCTTTAATATCCATTCCCTATGACATCCGTAAAGAAACTCATAAGAGAATATCGCACGCTAGATGAGATTCGTGAGCGCAAGGACGAACTGCTCGACGAACTCCAGCAGGACAACACTAAGATGTCCACCATGTGGAATCAGGTATTCCTGAAGCGGGAGAACAACACCAAGACCGACTATATTGCCAGCATCGTGAGCAATGGTATTGTGGCTTTCGATGCCATCATACTCATCCGCAAGCTGATGAAGGGTTACGGATTCTTGTTTGGGAATAAGAAGAAAAAACAAAAGAAGAGTTTCCTATAGAATAATTTCCTGACCGTCGTAAGCCAATTGGATATCGGTAGGAAGTTGTTGGTTCACCTTTTCATGAAGACCCACATCGTGGCACATATGTATGAGCAAAGTACGCTTTGCCCCTACCCTTCGCGCAAAGGCGATGGCATCATCCACCAGCTGATGTGAATGATGCGGTTTGATAAAGCGCAAAGCATTCACCACCAGTAACTCCGTACCCTCCAGATAAGGATACTCCGACTCATGGATGGTCTTCATATCCGTGATATAAGTCAGTGGTCCGATACGATAGCCTAAAATAGGCAGCTTACCATGCATCACCTCAAAAGGCATGATGTCCAGATCACCAATACGCAACTGCTGATGCGGGTGAATCTCATGCAGGCCGATGGCAGGCACACCTGGGTAACGGTTCTCCGCAAAACAATAAGGCAGCATCTGCAACATTCCCTCACGGGCCACAGGATCTGCATAGACATTCATCTCACCAAACTGACAATACGGACGGATATCGTCCATACCACCCATGTGATCGTAATGAGAATGAGTAATCAGGATACCGTCGATCTTTCGGAAAGGTTGTGGCAGAATCTGCTGACGGAAATCAGGACCACAGTCAATCAGCAGTCTGGTGGTCTCCGTCTCCACCAATGCAGAACAGCGGGTTCGCTTATCGTGCGGATCTTCACTTCTGCACACCTCACACTGGCAACCTATCACGGGTACGCCACACGAGGTTCCTGTTCCTAAAAACGTCAGCTTCATATAATATTCACCTCCGGATGAATGTCAATACCAAACTTTGCCTGCACGTCGTGCTGTATCTGTTGGCAAAGCGTCACAATCTCATCACCTGTCGCACCACCACAGTTCACAAGCACCAGTGCCTGTTTATCGTGAACACCGGCACGTCCCAGTCTTTTACCTTTCCAACCACACTGGTCTATCATCCAGCCTGCAGGTATTTTCACGTGTTCGGCATCAATCTCATAATGAGGCATCTGCTCATACTGCGCTGCCAACGACTCATATTTCTCACGACTCACGATGGGATTCATAAAGAAACTACCTGCATTACCCATCACCTTCGGATCAGGCAGTTTGGCATTACGGATATCAATAATGATATCACGCAACTGCTGGGCTGTAGGTTCATGCATGCCTTTCTTCTCTAGTTCTGCACGGATATTACCGTAGTCGAGATGCGGCGTGAAGGTCTTCGACAGCCGATAGGCCACTTTGCAGATCAGGAATCTGTTTTTCCAGTCTTGCTTGAAACGACTCTGGCGATAGCCATATTCACACGCCGCATTGTCCCATATACAAGGTTTACCCGTTGCAATCTCTATGCCCCAGACAGTCTCAATCAGATCTTTTGCCTCTACGCCATAGGCACCGATATTCTGTACGGCACTGGCACCCACATCGCCTGGAATCAGCGACAGGTTCTCCATACCGTAATAGCCTTTCTCAATACTGATCGCCACGATGTCGTCCCATACCTCTCCACTGCCACAGGTCATACGACAGTCGTTTTCAAAGCTGTAGCCCTTGATACCTGAGCGCACCACGATACCATCAAAGTCTTTCGTCAGTAAGAGGTTGCTGCCGCCACCTATTATTATATAAGGTGTAGCCGACTCACGCAGGATCCGAGCCACTTCCACAGCTTCCTGTTCGTTTTCAAATTCCAGGAAACGACTGCATTTGGCATCGATACCAAATGTGTTATGCGCTTTCAGACTATAATCTTTCAGATCCTTCATTTACGTTGCCATTTTCATGAGCAGCCATCGCGTGCCATACTTCTTGAAACGTAGCTCCATCTCCAATCCGTTGGCAACACCTCGCATCAGGAAGATCATCTCGTTCTCTGCCGGCTTCGGTTTACCATACACGATGTTATAGAGCACCTTCGAAGGTAGTGCCGGTGCGAAAGCACCCCAGGTGTCTGGCGTAATCACACCCTCCATCATCGTGAAGTCATCATCAGGATCAGGACTGATAAAGGTCACCGTCTTGTTGAGATGTGCCACCTGATAGGCTGAATCCGTCACAAAACGCTGATAGAACTCAAGGAATGAGGCATTGGGATTCTCCGAGATGGGTGTCACCACCACTTCTTTCATCATCCAGGCGCCCTTGATACGCACGAAGTAATAGCTGGTCACCCGTTTTTTCTTCAACTGGATCTTCTCTACGATGGCTTCACTGACGGCAGTATCCTTCTGGTGAGTCATCTGCTCATCATTGTCGAACAAAAGTGTGTAATAGCCCTGACGCATAAAGAAATGTTCCATCTTCCACTCATTCTTCTCCGTCAATGAGACTTTATCGCCCTCTCTGGTACGGAGCGGAAAGACCACACGTTCTTTCTGCAACTTCTTGTTGGCCACGAAATTAAAAATGAAATCGTCGAACATGGCATCAGCAGCCCGAGGCATGGGCGTCTCGGCTATCAGCATCTCCATGCTGTCAACCTCAGTTGTGTCTATAGAGTCAGCAACAGAATCTGCTGGCACCTCATCCATCTGACCTGATTTCTTCCCCGTACAGGAGAACATCAGCAGTACAACGGCGAAAAACGCTATAAAACACCTTTTCATCTACACTACGTAGTAAGCAAATTAACTTTTGTCCTCTCAAATTTCGGCAAAGGTACAAAGAAATTTTAATATAAAGGATAAAAAATAAGAAAAATGTTGTACCTTTGCACGCGAAATTGCAATTTTAACGGTTTTATGATACTTGATAAGATAGACGAACTCCTGAAGGAAGTTCAAAATTTGAGCGCGAAAAACGCAGAGGAAGTAGAACAACTCCGACTGAAATATCTCAGCAAGAAAGGTGAGATCACAGCCCTGATGAACGACTTCCGTAATGTGGCTGCCGACCAGAAGAAGACCGTCGGCATGAAGATTAACGAACTGAAGACACTCGCTACAGAGCGTATCAATCAGCTCCGTGAGGAGTGCGATACCCAGGAGAGTGGCGAAGAGGCTATCGACCTGACACGTACCCCCTACCCTGTAGAGCTTGGCACGCGTCATCCCTTGAGCATTGTCACCAACGAGATCATAGATATTTTCTCACGTATGGGCTTCGTACTGGCTGACGGTCCAGAGGTGGAGGATGATAACCACATCTTCACCAAGATGAATTTTGCCGCAGACCATCCTGCCCGCGACATGCAGGACACCTTCTTCGTCAGTCAGCATCCCGACGATGTGACGAAGAACATCCTGTTGCGTTCACACACCTCCAGTGTACAGGCTCGTGTGATGGAGCAGATGCACACCGAGGACGGCAAACTCACCAGTCCGATCCGCGTCATCTGTCCAGGTCGCGTCTATCGTAACGAGGCCATCACGGCTCGTGCCCACTGTTTCTTCCACCAGGTAGAGGGTCTTTACATCGACAAGAACGTGAGCTTTACCGACTTAAAACAGGTACTGCTGTCATTCGCCCGTGAGATGTTCGGTCCCGACACGAAGATCCGTCTGCGTCCTAGCTACTTCCCCTTCACAGAGCCCAGTGCTGAGATGGATATCTCTTGCTTCATCTGTGGTGGTGAGGGCTGCGGCTTCTGTAAGCATACCGGTTGGGTGGAGATCCTCGGCTGCGGTATGGTTGATCCTAACGTGCTAGAGCTCTGCGGCATCGACTCCAAGGAGTACAGCGGTTATGCCTTCGGTATGGGTGTAGAGCGCATCACCAACCTGAAGTATCGTGTGTCTGACCTCCGAATGTTCTCAGAAAACGATACCCGCTTCCTCGAAGAGTTCGAAGCTGCCAACTAATAGTGGCTATCCTCATAAAGAAAGGACTTTGGAGCACATCATCCAAAGTCCTTTTTCTTATTTGTAATCATAATCCAGCTTCAGGGAGACGAAGCCCTGAGGCCATTTCTCTTTGTCAATATAGAGTTTCGCCTTGCCGTGAGAGAGCAGGAAGAGGTCGGGCTTTACCTCTTTGAACTCATACTGCATGTCGTTCTGACCTTCATGATAACTCATGCGGGAGATCTGCCAGCATCCGTCGGCAATATGAACCCTCACGTTATCCAGCTTCACGATGTAGAAAGTCCTGTTGCCTGAAGTATAGCTGCCCACGTATCTGAAGTCCACATCGTCCCTTTTCTTCTTGCGCATCTTCTGCAGGTCCTTCACCTTGTCACGCACCATCTTGTAGAACTTGTCATACATGTTCGTACTCAGCATCCAGTCATGTTTCAGAAATGAGGCAATCTGCTTGTCAGTCAGCTTTTGCTTCATCTCCACCATCCGCGCCTTCGAAGTCGTCATCTTCCCATCCTGGAACACCACATCCTCCGCCACGGTGATACCGAAATGCTTATGCTCCCTGAGGGCCGACACGATGGGACCATAGCCAGCCAGACGGGCCGCAAAAGTAATCGTCCGTCGGTGAGGGAACTTAGTCAGATCCATATCCTTCTCCACCTGGCAGGTCACCGTATATTTCAGCGACTGCGTGCGCTCCTTCAACGGTTTGGCATGAGCCAGCACCTGTTTCAGCAGATACTCCTCAAAGGTCATGCCATCCGCCAGCACCACCACCTCAGTCAGATTCAGCGAATGTGCAATATCCTCATCGTCCTGAGCCCGGACGCCCAGAGCAAAGAATATCGCCAGAACAATGATTGTAAGAAGCCTCTTACGCCTAATTATGCAATCCATCATCATACGGCTGCAAACTTACATATAATTTTTGAATTATACAAATATACAGCTTTTTTAATTCCTATCTATGCAGCGTCAAATGAAAGCTACCACTAACTCCCTCGGGAGAGTGATGACTTTCAATCGCTCATACCAGATGCGGCTGGAGCCTGCGAAATGCTTCTGCGTGTGACTGCTGATAATGTAATAGCTGGCAGTATATTCATCCATCATGCCGAGAAACACTTTCTTGATACGGGAACATTTCTCGTTGATGGCATTATCCAAAGGGTTGACCAGGTGTTCCACACTCTCAATGATCTTCTCCTTGTCCATCATCTTTGCCGTTGCCATATAATAACGTGTAAGTTCCTCACGATAATCTGCCAGACGTTTGAACTCGATACCCTCAGGATGTGCCAGGAACAACAGATACACAGCCTTATGCACAGGTTGCAGCTCCACCTCCTTCTGATAGTCTTCCAAGATGAAACGATAATCCTTCGTAATAACCAGACGACTCAGACGACCCTTGGCAGCTTCTATCCTCATTTCCTCCAACAATGGCACACCAATGGCATGCAGCAAAAGGTCTGTCCTACCCTCTGCCTGCAACTGGCTCACGAGTCTTTTCACCTCCTGTGCCCGTTCCTCTGGTGTCAGCAGCTCATTCATTCTGTTACTTCCTTCATGATATTATTCAACCACGATTTCCATCTGCTCACCGTAGGCGACTCAGTCATCATCACCTGTTCTTTCGCTGGCGCAGGCTCTGGTTCAGGCACATCTTCCACCTTTGGCTCCTCCACAGCAGGCTCTGGCTCGGGGGCTGGTGTCACCTCAAAAGGTAGTTCCTGAACAAGGACCTTGGCTGGGGTCGGCTTTTTGGCAGGCTTATAAAGCATCGGAATCAGATCCTCATAGAAATCATCATCCGTACGATGTACATTTGATTTCACCTCCTTGCGCATATCGTCCTCCAAACCTGTAGCAAGAATCGTCACCTTAGCATCTTTGCCCAGGGAGTCATCCGTAGAAGTACCCCATATCACACTGATATTGGGATCCAGCTGATCAAAGAAATCATCAATCTCCTGCATTTCTCTCACAAAGATAGGATGCTCCTCGCTGGCATAGATATTAAAGAGGATACGCTTCGCCTTGCCGATGTCATTGCCATAGAGCAGCGGGGAATTCAGCGCATCAAGAATCGCCTTTTCCACACGATGATCACCACTGGCGCGCCCCATCGCCATGATAGCACCTCCCCCATCCTTCATCGTGGCTTCCACGTCACGGAAGTCAAGATTGATAGAACCCTCGCTATGCACGGTAATCAGTTCCGAAATACCCTTCACAGCATCTTTCAGGATATTGTCAGCCCTACTGAAAGCCTCCTTCAGCGAGATGTCAGAATCGGAATACACATCACACAGGCGTTCATTATTAATAATCAAGATAGCATCCACATACTTCCTCAGTTCATCAACACCCTTCAGAGCCTTGACAATCTTCTGTTTCTTCTCGAAATAGAAAGGAATCGTCACCACACCCACCGTCAACAGTTTCAAATCCTTTGCCACCTTGGCTACAACAGGAGCAGAGCCAGTACCTGTGCCACCACCCATACTGGCAGTGATAAACACCATCTTAGTGCCATCACTCAGAATCTGCTTGAGAGAGTCCAAACTCTTTTCTGCCTCAGATTTGCCAATCTCTGGATCACCACCAGCCCCCAAACCTTCACCCATCAGGAGTTTCACAGGTACAGGCGAGCCCTTCAATGACTGACTATCCGTATTGCAGGCAGCAAAGGAAACGCCCTCTACACCTTCGTTATACATATTACGCACAGCGTTGCAGCCGCCACCACCAACGCCTACAACCTTGATGATGCCCTGCATCGTATCCTTAATCTCATCCTCAAAAAACGGTATTGTATCCTCACCCATAACTCAGAAATTTTATTTGGTTGCAAAGTTACAAAATGTTCGTTATACTTCCAAATTCTCGCAAGGCTTGCGAGGAGTTAATTTATGGAATCATTTTAGTCGGTATGTTGCGAAGAAATTTCCTTATCACAACAGACGAAATCATCTGCGAAAATAGATTTAACCTTTGGAAAGTACAACAGCTCACCCTCGACTTCAAGGATGAATAATTGGTAATGCTGGTTGAAGCCATAAGATTTCTTCTCAAAAATTTGGAAGTTCGCAGATAAGTTCGTATCTTTGCAGCGTCAAAATAAGTTTGACTATCCGGTAAACATTCCTAGTGAATGCCGAGAGGAGTAAGCCTTTATCGACCCTGCTCCATTTTAAAGCTACCTCAACGGTAGCTTTTATTTTTCATATGTTTTCTTGAATTCTGCATAGAACCTTGAGTTACTGGCGAATCTTCTATATACAGATAGCTCGCTTTTACCTTTGAAAAGAAGGACTTCTAATGCAGCTTCATTCAACTCGAAATATGATTTTATGTCTGCAGCCAACAAACGAGTGTTGTAACCTGAAGGCATATTCAATAAAACTCGATTCGACTGGCCTATTGACTCAACGAGCCTGCTTCCAACAGAATTTTTGCCTGATATCGTCTTCAGATCAAACATCTTATACACACCTTTGCGTTCAAAGACAAAGTCAGCAGTTCTGAAACCTTTGGGATTCGGAAGGATAAACACACGATAACCATGTTCTACAGCTTTGCGAGCCGCATTCAGAAGATTATCGTAATCCTCTCCCCTTTCTCCCCCAATGGTATAAATGCTTGGATCAGTTTTCAAAGCACAGTACGCAGGATGATTGGTTATCTCTTTCAGCAGAGTTACAAATGCAGCACCTCGAGCTGTTTGTAAGTCTGAGAGTATAAAATCGATATTACGACTTAATGGTTCGGCTACAATACTGTATCCGAACTCATCATCAAGTAATAACTGTTCTACTGCTATATCGTCTGTCATATCTTAGACCCAGATTAAGTTCTGTGTGCAAAGATACGACAATTATTTCAAATCAACAAGAAATCAAAGAAAAAAAGTGATCATCGCAACCGACCCCTGATTACTAGGCAGATGATATTATCAAGTTGCCTCGATTAATTTTTATGAAGGTCATTTTTCTACTATCTATCACTTTTCGCTTTAATTCATTCAATATCAGCTCGTTATATAAGGTGATACTTTTTGAAAAAGTATCACTACCATCACGCATAGTAAAACAACTTGTTTTACTGTCTGAAAAGGCATCTTTTACGATGATTAAAGCTATCTTAATCGATACAAAACAAGTTGTTTTGCTTTTTAAGATGATATCTTCTTCATCTTAAATGCTAATCCTTTACCATGCTCGCCCTCCCTTTGCAGCATGGGGATAATGAGAGGGGTGGTAAATATCCTGAGTAAATTTATTCTTTTGCTGTTACAACTGTTACGATGTAGGCACTAATGAGTACCAATGCGCCTGCTACGGGTTTATCCCACGTCAGGACATCCTGGCCCAGCATGATGGCTACGAACGAAGCGATGACGGGTTGGAGATTGGTGTAGATAGAGACCGTTGTGGCTTGGAGGTATTTCATCGCAAAGGGGATGAGGAAATAGCCTAAGGCTGTGGCACCAATAACGATGAAGGCCATCTCGGCTACCCCATCCCACCCCCACGACGGGGTGTAAAGGGCGTTGGCCGAGAGTTCTGGTAATGCTATCGGAACGGTGACGATGGCGGAGATCAGGAATACATACTTCATCTGAGTTACTGGCGAATACTTTGAAGCCACATTGCGGGTGATAATCAGATAAATGGCCCATGTGAGCACACTCAGAATGGCAAGGACGATACCAATCAGATCGTTCTTGCCAGAGCCAAGCGACTGGCTCATCAGTACCATTAGGACTGCACCGGCAATACCCAGCAATACTCCCAGTGACTTCATGGGGGTGATCTTCTCGCCAATCGTCAGGGCAGCACAAAGCATCACCGCCACAGGGGTGAGCGTTGCGATGAGCGAGAAATAGACAGGACTGGTATAATCGAGCGACCAGGCGGTGAGGGTCTGTGAGATAACAAAGCCTAACAATCCGCCAAGCAGTATGGTTATCAGGTCTTTACGCTCAACATGCTCTTTGGGCATAAAGGCGGCAATAAGCCAAAACAAGATGCAGGCTCCCAGTGAGCGTGATGCCATATAACCCATAGGTGTGACCCACTCGTCGAGCAGCAGTTTGGTTACTGGTACGCCAAGTCCGAAGATGGTGTTGGCAAAGAAAATGGCGCTATGCGCCTGAAATTTTTTGTTCATATAGCGTGATTCTTTCTTTGATTGACATTTTGGCGAACTTTCGCCATTCGTTGGCTTCGCCTTTGGCAAGGTAATCGAGGTTGTGCATGTGGCGATAGGCTTCCATCTCGAAGGGGTTGAGCAGATAGGCGCCGTGTTTCAGTTTGCGGTTGGCTGGCAGTGCCCGCAGCCAATACCATAGATATAACAGGTAGAAGCGCAGCCACGAGTCGCCGCACGACTGTGCCTGGCGCAGATGGATCATCTCATGGTTCTTCAGCGCAGTGAAGCCCTCGTTGAACTCATCAGCCATCGCCTGTGTCGGTGTGAGGATCTTACCGAAGAAGGTGAGTCCCTCGAAGCCTTTGCGAAGCCAGAAGGGATTCACCACCGCAGGCATATCCGCCACCCGGCTCGGGCGGACGGCACGCCACATCATCGGTATGATCTGAAACATCTTCCACATAATGACTGCAAAATTACGAATTATTTCAGACTTTTATGTTCTTATGTCAAAAAAATAAAGTATCTTTGCACAAAATTGATGAAACAATGGACGAGATACAACGCATCAAGCAGCTCCGCCAAGAGCTTCACGAACATAACTACCGTTATTACGTGCTGAACCAGCCTACCATCGGCGATCAGGACTTCGACTTCCTGATGCACGAGTTGCAGGATCTGGAGGCCCGGCATCCAGAGATGGCGGATCCCAACTCCCCTACCCAGCGCGTGGGCAGCGACCTGAACGAGGAGTTCGCCCAGGTCACCCACAAATACCCCATGCTGTCATTAGCCAACACCTATAACGAGCAGGATGTGGCCGACTGGTATGAGAGTGTAAAGAAAGGACTGGCTGGTGAAGACTTCGAGGTGTGCTGTGAGATGAAATACGACGGTCTCTCCATCTCGTTGACTTATGTTGACGGACAACTGACACAGGCTGTGACACGAGGCGACGGTGTGCATGGCGACGATGTGACGGCGAATGTAAAAACCATCCGCAGCATCCCTTTGGTACTCGCAGCCCCTGCACCAGCCGATGACCTCTTTGCCACCCCGTCCTACCCGCGTGAATTCGAGATCCGTGGTGAGATCCTGATGCCATGGGCCGTCTTCGAGAAACTGAACAAAGAACGTGAGGAGGCAGAAGAACCCCTCTTCGCCAATCCCCGTAATGCTGCCAGCGGCACGTTGAAGAGTCAGAAATCCAGTCTCGTGGCCTCCCGTCAGCTCGACGCCTACCTCTATTATCTCTTAGGTGAGGAACTGCCTGCCGACGGACATTTCGAGAACTTAGAGATTGCCCGTTCGTGGGGCTTCAAGATCTCTGAGGGCATGAAGAAGGTGAAGACCTTGCAGCAGATCTACGACTTCATCAACTATTGGGATGCGGCGCGAAAGAATCTGCCTGTCGCTACCGATGGTATCGTACTGAAAGTAAACTCCCTGCGCCAGCAGCGGGCCTTAGGCTTCACGGCGAAGAGTCCGCGTTGGGCCATCGCCTATAAATTCAAGGCAGAGCGCGCCTGTACCCGTCTGAACGAGGTTACCTATCAGGTGGGACGTACAGGAGCCGTTACTCCTGTAGCCAACATGGATCCCGTACAATTGGCTGGCACCACGGTAAAACGTGCCACCCTGAACAACGAAGACTTCATCCGCTCCTTCGACCTGCATATCGGCGATTACGTGTATGTGGAGAAAGGTGGCGAGATCATCCCGAAGATTGTGGGGGTGGATATCGATCAGCGCCCCATCATCGCACAGCCTGTACAGTTCATCAAGCGCTGTCCGGAATGCGGCACACCACTCGTACGCTATGAGGGCGAGGCAGCCTGGTACTGTCCGAACGATACAGGCTGTCCGCCACAGATCAAAGGACGCATCGAACACTTCATTGCACGTAAGGCGATGAACATCGATTCCTTAGGGCCTGAGACCATCGACGATTACTACCGTCAGGGACTGATCAGGAATGTGGCAGACCTCTACGAGATCGACGTACAGCAGATCAATGGCGACGGCTCCCGCACCAAGTCGGCCCAACGCATCGTCAACGGTATCCAGAAATCCAAGGAGGTGCCCTTCGAACGTGTGGTCTTCGCTTTAGGCATCCGTTTCGTAGGCGAGACTTCCGCCCGACTGTTAGCCCGTCACTTCAAAAACATCGATGCCCTGATGAATGCAGGTCTTGAGGAACTGCAGGAGATAGAAGGTATCGGTGAGGTGATGGCGAAAAGCATCATCACCTACTTCCATGACGAGAAGAACAAGGAGATCATCCAGCGCCTGCGCGCTTACGGCTTGCAGATGGAACTCGCAGAAGCGCAGACGCCCACTAGCGACATCCTTGCAGGTCAGAGCATCGTGATCAGTGGTGTCTTTGCCCATCACAGTCGCGATGAGTATAAAGCCATCATCGAACAAAACGGCGGCAAGAATGTGGGTAGCATTTCGAGCAAGACCTCCTTTATCCTCGCTGGTGAGAACATGGGACCCTCGAAACTTCAGAAAGCCGAAAAGCTCGGCATCAAGATCATGTCCGAAGACGAATTTCTGGAACTCATTCGTCCCAGTAACTGATCACGCGCGACTGATTCACAGCAATGATCTGTGTACGTTGGTCCTTCTCCCAATAGGTGAGCTGTGCCTTATTCTGCGTCCAGTTACCGTTATCATCACGCTCTGACAGGTCGTTCTTCATAGTGTATGAGATCACACATTCATTATCCTTATTGAAGGCCTTATAACTCTGTTGGGTAATCTCAAAATCCGTATTATAGCGATAGTCTGTCACCGAACGGATACCCGTTGCCGGATTCACAAGCGTACGTTTCACCAGACAGTCGTCGGAGTCATACTCAAACGTCAGCAGACTCTTTCCCCCATCCGCCTCCAACATCGAGGCACTCACCAGATAGCCGTGGTTGTTATATTTCCGATCCACCATATCTGCGGCATCCAGGCGACCCGTCATATCGAAATGCAGGATCTCATCCTCCATCACCGGATTCTGGGTAATCACCTCCTGCACCTGACCTTTCAGCCCCAGATGCGTCGCATCCTTATAATACGGCGATGAGTTCAGATAAAAATAGCGGATATGTCTGGTACCCTGACCGTCTGTCAGCTGCGACTGCTGGATATAGCCATAGTCGTTCAGGAGATACAGCGAACCGTCGCCCTTGGCACTGAAATTACCCCACTCCCGTTGCAGCTTACCGATTAGGTACTTGCGGTTGCGGTCGAAGAGCTCGAAGGTGCGATAAGGCCCACAGGTCACCGTCACATCCGTCAACAGCTTCGTCTTCTCATCCACACAGACCATCAGGTTCGATTTGATGCCGTAGAAGTCGCCTGCGAAATAATAGGTATCCGGTTCCTGATCCTCAGGATGCTGCTGCACGAAGCCCACCTCCTCCAAAGCGGGGATAAACACCGAGTCGGGCCCCTCCAAGGGCACCTTCATCAACGAGATACACTTGGCATCAGTGTCCACCTCCTGCTGTGCAAAGAGATGCACCGAGGTCAACAGCATCGAAGCGAGCAATAATCCTAATTTTCTCATTCTCATGCAAAAGTACACAGATTCCTCGAAAACGCCAAATAATCCACGATATTTTACAATTAATTTGGTTTTTCACTCACTTATTCGTACCTTTGCAGCCATGAAAAAGGGACTGGTACTCGAAGGCGGCGCTATGCGCGGACTCTTCACGGCAGGCATCATCGATGTGATGATGGAGGCTGGTGTGGAGCCCGATGGACTCATTGGCGTCTCTGCAGGAGCAGCCTTTGGCTGTAACTACAAGTCGCGCCAGCCAGGACGTGCCATCCGCTACAACACCCGTTTTGCCAAAGATCCCCGTTACAGTGGTCTGCGCTCGCTTATCAAGAGTGGAGATTATTTCAACGCCGAGTTCGGCTACCATATCGTGCCTAAGCAGTACGACATCTTTGATGTGGAAGCCTTCGAGCAGAATCCCATGGCGTTTATCGTGGTCTGTACCGATGTGCTCACGGGCGAAGCCGTTTACCACAAGATGGAGCGTGTGGACTTTGATGAACTGGAATGGCTACGCGCCTCTGCCTCTATGCCGCTGGCATCTAAGGTGGTGGAAGTGGGAGGCAGGAAACTGCTCGACGGTGGAGTGGCTGACTCCATCCCCCTGGAATATTTCGAGTCGATTGGCTATGAGCGTAATGTGGTGATCCTCACCCAGCCTGCAGGGTTCGTGAAGGAGCCCAACAAGCTGATGCCGCTGATGAAGATCGGTCTGAGGAAATATCCCAACATGATTGAGGCCATGGCGACACGCCATCTGATGTATAACCGCGAATTAGAATATGTACGCGAGGCAGAGCGTGAAGGGCGCTGTCTGGTGATCCGTCCCGACGGGAAAATTCCCATCGGTCACATCAGTCACGATCCGGAAGAGATGCGTCGTGTCTATGACATCGGCCGCAAGATGGGTGAACGCTATATTGACAGAATCAAAGCATTTTACGAATGAGAATAGACATCATAACCGTATTGCCCGAGATGCTCGAAGGCTTCGTCCACGAGTCGATCCTTGCACGGGCTGAGAAAAAAGGACTGGCAGAGATCCGCTTGCATAACCTGCGCGACTACACCCTCGACAAATGGCGCCGTGTGGACGACTATCCCTATGGCGGCAGTGCAGGTATGGTGATGCAGTGTGAACCCATCGACCGCTGCATCTCAGCCCTGAAGGCCGAGCGCGACTACGACGAGGTGATCTTCACCTCGCCCGACGGTGAGCGCTTCGATCAGCATATCGCCAACGAGCTCTCGCTGAAAGGCAACCTCATCATCCTGGCTGGTCATTACAAAGGGATCGACCAGCGCATCCGCGATCATCTCATCACCCGCGAGATCTCCATTGGTGACTTCGTGCTGACAGGCGGTGAACTCGTGGCAGCCATGATTGCCGATGCCGTCGTACGCGTGGTGCCTGGTGTCATCGGCGATGAGCAGAGTGCCCTCTCCGACTGTTTCCAGGACGACATCCTCGCCGCCCCCATCTACACCCGACCTGCCGACTACAAAGGTTGGAAAGTGCCTGAAATCCTGCTCAGCGGCAACGAAGCCAAGATCCGCGAATGGGAACTGGATCAGGCGATGGAACGCACCCGCCGTCTCCGTCCCGACCTGCTTGACAAAGATTAGACAAGACATCAAATAGAATCGATGGAAAAAAGCTCATGGGGCTATCATCTGTTAGCCTTCGTCATCGTGGCCATCTGGGGTAGCACCTTCGTATTCACCAAGTTGCTGCTTCAGGCGTCGCTGTCCCCAGCCCATATCTTCACGCTGCGCTTCAGCATCGCCTATCTCCTGCTGCTCTTCAACCCCACGAAATTCCATTCCGACAGCTGGAAAGACGAACTGCTGATGGTGGCCCTCGGCCTGACAGGTGGCTCGCTCTACTTCCTCGCCGAGAATGCCGCCATGCTCTACACCACTGCCACCAACACCTCCCTCATCGTCTGCTCCTGTCCGCTCTTTGCCATGCTGCTCATGAAGCTGGTCTATCGGCAGTCTGAGCCCATCACCCGTCTTCAGGCCATAGGCTCCATGGTGGCGTTCTTAGGCATGGTAGTCGTCGTACTCAATGGCCATTTCGTTCTCCACCTCTCTCCCTTAGGCGACATGCTCGCCTTCGTGGCCTGTATCTGTTGGGCTTTCTATTCCTTGCTGATGAAGACCGCCTTGAAACGTTACAGCACGCTCTTCATCACACGAAAAGTGTTTTTCTATGGTCTCCTCACCATGATACCTTATTATATATGGCGACCTGAGTTCCCATCCCTCGATGTTCTTCTCAGCGCCCCCGTTTTCTGGAACCTGATGTTCCTCAGCGTCATCGCCTCCATGATCTGCTACCTCGCCTGGAACTTTGTCATCAAGCATCTGGGCATCGTTGTCGCCACCAACTGGGTCTATTTCAACCCCATCACCACCATTCTCTTTGCCTGGTGGCTGCTCAGCGAAGAGATCACCGTCTGGTTCCTCATGGGTTCGGCCCTCATCCTCACCGGTATGTACATGAGCGACCATTACGCTATAAAAAAACCTGAAGGTTAGCGAACCTCCAGGTTATCGTGTTTTGCCATCCATGCACTGAACACTGATCCTGCTACGAGCAATGCGCCCATTTCCATCAAAGTAATCATAATCTAAAAACTTATTATTCTATTAAACATTCATTTTCAGACCGCAAAATTACCGTATTTTTATGTACCTCACAAACAAATCCTTGAAATTGTGTGCGATAACAACCTTATTTTGACTCAGGTCAATTACAAAAGAAAACACCCATACTGGGACACGCTGTGAGTCTCCTTTTTTGGCACACCCAGTTCCAAGTAAATCATTACCTATACTTATACGCCAATTCCATGGAGATATAGCCATTGGGCCATTTTTTGCGATCTACATAGAGTTTGGCGTTACTATGGGAGAGGAGGAATAAATCGGGTTTTATTTCGCTGAATTCCAGATGAACCTTGTTTTGACCCTCTATATAGTCCATCATCTTGATCTGCCAGCAGCCATCGACGATGTGTACCTGCAGATTGTCAATACTCACCTTGAAGATAGTCCTTCCGCCCGAGGTGTAACTGCCCAGGTATCTCATGTCGGTCTCCCGGTTCTTGCGGTATTGTTTTTTGAGTTCCTTGGCTTTCTCACGTACCTTCTCATAGAGGATGTCTTCTGCTGCGGTGATGCCAAACTCCTTGTGTTCCATCAGGGCCTTCACAATCTGTCCGTAACCCGCGAGTTTGGCGGCAAAGGTTATCGTACGGCGATGGGGGATCTGCGTGAGATCCATATCCTTTTCCATCTTGCACGTCACGGAGTAGCTTAGTGTCCGAACACGTTTCTTGAGGGGCTGGGCATGATCCAGCACTTGTTTGATCAGATATTCCTCGAACGTCTGACCGTCGGCCAGTATCACCACCTCTTTCAGGTTCAGCGAAGCTACGATGTCATGATCCTCTTGAGCACTGATGCCTAAGGGCACCAGGGCTACCAAGCAAAAAAAGAGGATCAGTTGTTTCATTTATTGGCGAAGCGCTCGGCTTGCTGGCGGATGAGCTCGGCATCGTTGAAGTAGTCGATGCGCATGGCCTTGCGGACCTCATCCATCGTCTGGGCTCCAACCTCACGGGCCTGTTCGGTACCCTTCTTCAGGATGTTGTAGATCTCGGGGATGTCCTTCTCGAACTCGGCACGGCGCTGGCGCATGGGCTCCAGGAACTTATTAAGCACCTGATTGAGGAACTTCTTGCACTTCATATCGCCCAGACCGCCACGACGGTAGTGATCCTTCAGTTCGTCGAGGTTCTGATACTCTGGCCAGAACGCCTTAAAGTCGTCGTCGCAAGAGAAAGCATCGAGATAGGTGAAGACGGCGTTGCCCTCCACATGACCGGGATCGTTGAGGTTGACATGCTCGGGATCGGTGTACATCGAACGTACCTTCTGCCATACATCGTCGGCCGTGTCGGAAAGGTAGATGCAGTTGCCGAGTGACTTCGACATCTTCTCCTTACCATCGGTGCCAGGCAGGCGACGGGCTGTGAGGTTCTCGGGCAACAGGATATTGGGCTCCACGAGTACGGGAGCATACACCTGATTGAAACGGCGTACGAGTTCACGGGTCACCTCCAACATCGGTTCCTGATCCTCTCCTGCAGGTACGGTAGTTGCCTTAAACAATGTGATGTCGGCAGCCTGAGACACCGGATAGCAGAAGAAGCCGAGAGGGATGCTCTCGCCCTCGAAGCCACGCATCTTCACTTCGGTCTTCACCGTGGGG
>JAEEGH010009581.1_pt1 | contig 22563 bp, 52 predicted proteins | sample 9134181 | NCBI WGS metagenome assembly JAEEGH01 (sample SAMN16246544, study PRJNA631951) | gut metagenome | biome: gut microbiome; feature: rumen; material: DP-attached | host: Bos | place: Iran: Karaj | collected 2018-10
TTACTATACTGAGTCTGCCGGTCTCGTGTCTTTGGAGCACGTATACGCCTTCAGTGGGTGTGGAAATCAGAGACAGTACGACGCCACTTCCATTAATGCCACCGGTAGTTGGCAGGTGGTCAGAAATCCTGATGGATGTCCCATTGAAGTTGAAGTAGGCGCTATTGGTGTATTGTGACCAGATGGTATTCTCAGCACCGGCTATCCTATACGCGTATTTCTGTAACTTATCAGCGGTCTTAAACATAACACTGCGCAATTCTACATGTTCTCCAGCTCTTCCAGGATATCGACCGCTCTTTCAACGCCGCAGCGTGCAAGAGGAGTATCGTCGACGTATACCTGCCTGAAGCCGTTTTCATTCGTCCTGATGGAAATCATTCCATAGCTCGTGGACATTGGTCGCCCATGGTTTAACTTGGACAGGACCTTATATATTCTAGACTCAGCATCGCCTAACAGCTGTCCAATTGTGCTGAGCATATTATGTGCAAAGGTAGACATTATAGATTAGATTTCAAAGGTTAAAATAGATAAAGATTAATTCGGTTACTTTTCTTACTCGTTTACATCGCGTAAGGTTATTGGAGCCCTCCTCCTGTCGCTTGGTGAACCTGGATACCAGAATTCAGCCACCATGGTATTGAAGTTAAGTACGACGACTCTTCCGTATGCTTTGGTTGTATGAATGCTGCCGTTCTTAAGGTCCTCTGAGCTCACCGGCATGTTCAATGCGGAAACGGTCCTTCCTTTACGGTCCCTGGCGAAGACGACCTCTATATACTGGTTATTCTTGTTCATAGGCTATAGGTTAATTCGGTTAGTTTTTAAAGGGGCGGAATGGTTACCGCCCCATGGTGTGGTTTGGTTAGATGTGGCAGTCAAGGATGGTCAGCTCAGCATCATCCGGAAGGGATTCAATGAACTCCTTGTACTCCTTGTCCCATGCATTCGGGTCTTTCTCGTCAATGACAATTGCCCACCATCCCATGTCTCCGTTGGAATGATACTCCCGGTTAATGACATAGCCGAACGTGAGGGCGTGGATGTGCTGGTTCTCCACGTACTGGTCTTCAGAGACACAGAACTCATCCACCTGGGTGAAGATACCCACATCCTCATGAGTGAGTTTCTTTTCCTTGAAGAGGTTGTCCCAGTCACGAACCGTCTTCTGCGCATCATAAATGGCTACAGCATCCTCTTTGGACATGACAGGCTCAGAACCGTCACGAGGGCTGAACTTCGGAATGAGCGATTCCCACGTATGCTTAAGGGTGGGAGCATAGCCGAGGAGACTGACAACCTTACGGTGGAGTTCGCGTGCTTTCTGCTCCTTTTCCGCCCAAGCGCCTTCGAAGTCGACTTCCTTCTTGAGGGCTGCGTTGGTGTACATGGTCTCCTCATCTTCCCCGGTACGGTAGTTCTTCATCGTGGTGGGTTTCTTGAGTTTGAGACCGCGATATCCGGTACCGTAGTAGTCATAGAACTTGTTGGGGTTGGTGCGGTCGAAGACCTGGAAATCGTCCTCAGTCCCTGGGACGGGGAGAGCGTATCCGAACTTGTGGGCGTCCTCAAGGTCGATAGCCTCTTCGCTCTCCGCGACTTTGTATCCATGGTACTCTGTGAGGAACTCCCGGAAGGTGCTGCCCTTGAATCCGTACTTCTCCTCCGGATTCATCTTCCGTTTGAGGAGCGCCTTCTCGTAGTCTTCCTTCAGACTTTTGGTGACATCGATGGTCTGGATGAACTCATCGTCCACTCCATCACATTCGAACTCGTGGAAGGGTGCCATGTTGTAGTCTACGTCTCCGACTACCAATACTGAAAAGTGTGACATGTGTGTGTTGTTTTAAAGGTTAAACATTTTGATAGGTACTAGCAAATCGCGTGCCATCATGAATAATAGGTACTCAATCGAGTTCTTAATCCCCCTCGAACGTCCCTGCTGGACACTCCTCGTCAGGGATGATTTCGGTACAGTTCTCACCGTCGATGTATCCCTGAGGGTCAGAGCGAAGTTTCTTAATCGCCTGCTCCAGGGCGATGTAGTTGATTTCTTCTTGGGTCATCCCTTCTGTGGTGTTGACAACCACTCGTGTTCTGCATTCTACAGATACAATGTATGCTTCCTTCATAACTCTGTTACTTTTTTCTGTGGAAGACAATCTTCCCGTTCCACTTCGTGTATTCCCTTGTCCCCTGTTTCCTGATGTATACCTGATGGGTGTTCAGGTCAAGCCTGAGGTCGATGCTGGTGTTCCAGTTGCAGTCACCCTCCGCGATGGTTAACTCGACTACTTTGTCGTCCCCAAGGTGTTTCTTCGCCCACCTCTTCTTGGACTCCGGGTCTGCCCACCTCTTGATGGTTTTGACGATGCTTTCGCGGTGGTCGGTTCTGTATACGATATCCAGAGCGCTCTCCGGTTTGTCTTCTGCGTATACATAGAACCTGTAGTCTCGTTCGTTGGGGACATCATCCCAGTAGATATCGAATAATGATGCTGACATATTCCTGCTATAGTTAATTCGGTTACTTATTTTTATTAAGCATCCTTATATATGTAATATATAAGGATGTTAATAAACTATGCTCTTCCTAGGTCGATTCCGGCTTTAAGAGTCCAGATGAACGACTGCAATGATGCATGGGTGACCAAATGGTCAGAACGCCTGGTTGTCTCTGCTTTTTCGTTCAGATAGATGGTGTACAGGTCGGTGGGCATTTCGAGCATCACCTTAGCATCGGTGATTTTGTCCACGTTGCTGAGGGTATTTCCCACGATGAGAGCTTTGGTAGTGTCTGCCACCTCGATGGCGAACTTCTGTGTCGTACGGCGACCGTCCACGGTGTAATGGTAATTGAACTTAATCCACATGGTTCTGATGCTTTTATTCGGTTACTTTTTCTTGGATATCCGGAACTTCTACGGTATCGATGACTGCCGAGTAGTGATTCTGGCAGTAGTATCCAGACTCGTACATATCGAAGCAATCCTCTGACTTTTCGAATTCGTCAAACTGCTCCTCGTAGGTTTCCTTAGCTGAGTCATAAAGACGGTTTAGCTCCTTGCGAGCCTCTTCGATGGATGTCTTGACAATTGGTGTCACGTGGTTGTTTGCCCCATCGTACACATCCTCGATGGTGATGATGAATAACTTCATGATTGTGTGTTTTTAAAGGTTCATCATTTGACTAGCAAGGAGCGTGCCAAACCTAATCTAAGACATCAATTACCATCTTGGATGTGTCGTCATTCCATTGGTTGTATGGAGCGTCGATTGCCATCTTCCTGGCTTTCTCCTTAGCCTCTTCCAGACTCTTGGCTTTGATGGTGAATGCAATGGTCAGGGGCAGCGTAACGCCGACTGTTACCTCCTCACCCTCGTCTTCATCGATATCTGTGATATCGTTCTTCCAATGAGCCATTTCGTACTCATCGTCGGTGATATCCTCGGCGGAGCAGTAGTCGGCATCTGACTCCTCTTCGAACAGTTCGTGCTTACTGGCGGTTTCGATGGCGCTCGCCTCAGTTTCGTCGTTGCTCCGGATGGCAAAGGAATACCCATAACGCCCAGGAACATCAATTTTCCAAACTCTTTTCATAACTCGATTACTTTAATTTGAGTGTTTTACTTCCCTCTGGATTGCTCCATTCTGCGACAGGCATTCCGTTGTACTTGTCGATGAAATACTTGGACACTTCACGCCAAGCCTTGGTTGTGTAAGGGAGATTGTTCTTGACATAGTTACGGATGTCGTCCTTTGTCTTGAACACAGGGTCTGCGTAGATGGAAAGACCATATTCCATCATACGGTCGAGGTTAGGCTCGATGCGCGTGATAAAGTCACGAACTTCCCAGCCCTCCCAAATGTGCTTGTTGAACTGGTACTTCTGAGCGATTTGCTCGTAGGTAAGATGTGTAATCATAATAGTTGTTGTTGTGTTGGTTTGCTATAGACAATTCAATTAACGTGCCAGACTAATAAAAAAGCATCACCGGTAGGAAATTTTTCCCGCCGGTGACACAATTCGATTACTTTTAGTACTGCTCGATACCGAAGAACACAGGGAGTCTGTCGTCCTTACGAGCGAGGATGTCCGGCTCGTCATCGAACTTCCAGAGGACTGACACCTTTCTGGTGCTGAGTGCTTTCTTGACTCCGGGGTCACCGATGATGGCACACCACGCCTCTGCCATCACATCGCAAACTGACACGATGTCGTATTCGGCGATGGGTTCGCCACGATAGTACATCTTGTGCTTGCCACACAACTCGCTTACTTTTTTGATGATGTCAGAGGAGTTGGGGTTGTACTCAAGGTCGCTTTCACCACCCCAACCGTCATTCCAGATTGAGCCGATTTGTGACTTGGTTACTTTTCCGTTCTCCTTTTTGAGGAAGAAGATGTCAGCCTGATAAGGCAGGGAGTCATCATGCCCTTTGTTTTCGCGGCAGTTAGCCAGACCGAGCATTGAGCCATCCGGCAGGATGCAGTAGATTTGAATTTTAGCCATAGTACTTATTGTTGTTACTCGGTTACTTTTTTGATTTTGTCGATACTTCCGCTATAAAAGCAGACTTCCCTCTGGGACGGCTCACCGTTCTTTTTGACCGGATGGAACACAAACTCGATGAGAGCATCGCTGAGTTCGTAGGCGAAACGGTTGTATCTTGCATAGGCGAAGAACAACGGCTCTGACACTTCGGTTTTGTAACCGCTTATGCCATAGAATATCTTGCTCGTGACAATCACCTTGTCACCCCTCTGGATGTGGGGGTACTTGGCTTCTGTCTGTTCGATGTAGTGGGTGCGGATTTCACCCTCTAACTTACTGATGGCGTTCTGCTTTTCACGGATTTCGTCCTTGATGGCGTAAATCTGTTCTTTCTTGGCTTTGATTTCCTGCTCTGTCATAATATTGTTGTTTTAGTTGGTTTACCTTTTCATAAGCAAGTATCGTGCCAGTAATGAAAAAAGTGACGGACTGGTGAAAAAAGTTCACCAATCCGTCGAACAACAACAAGTATTATGAAGTGGATTATACCGTAGAGGTAGCTTTCTCCTGCATACGTTCTTTGACTGCGTTGATGCGGTCTTTGACTGCTTTGGATTTCTCCGGCAAAGCGTTCTTGATGGCTTCGAGTGCGAGGTGGATGTCAGCCAAGAACCAAGCATCGTTGCAGTAGTGGTCTTGCTGCTTCAGCAGTTCCGGCAGATATTCACCGATTTCGTTGAGAACGCTCTTTAAGTCGTATCCCTCAACAAAACGAGGCTTGATTTCCGTGAACCCCTGACCACGCAGGACGTTAGGGGTGTTGTAGTCGTTAGGCAGGATTTTGATGAAATCCCTTGCCCAAGTGCCGATGTACTGCTCATCCAGACCGGAGTAGTCACCACCACCACGACCGTTGCCCTCGCAGGTGAGAAGCGGAAGAGGGTTAATGGCGCATCCGCCGAGGCGTACAACGTTCCAAAGGTCAAGGAACTCTTTTTTGTCGTAGTTAACGAGGTAGCGATGCTCGTTATTGGCAACATCGTATTCGAGTTCCGGCTTGGCTTTACGAGTTATCTGCTCGCATTTGTTATCGGCATACGCCTCACCGGAAAGGCTATACAGGTTCTCCGCATCCTCTGATTCCGGTGCATAGAGGTCTTTGGAATCAGACTCCCAGAACTTCTGGAATCCGATTTCGAGTTCACCAGCGGCAACCTTAGCTTTCCAGACTTCTTTTGCCTGCTCCTTAGTGAGCTTCTTTCGCTCGGCATCAGCGTAGTCACCTGCCCATACGAGGCGTGCGCCCTCGTTCTTGATGATGTAGTTCTCCACGCAGTTGCAGAGGGAGTTATTGACGTAGCTATGCTCCATCAGTTTCAGACCGTTTCCAGTCCTGTGTGAGTTCCACCATCCCTTGATGGTCTTTTTGTCGTTTCCGAGAATAATCGGTCGATAGTACTGTCCCATAATAATTGTGTTGTTAAAGGTTAAACATCTTTACCTTTCTATAAGCAAGATGCGTGCCAAACCGATTAAATGATGTCGTTTTGAATGAGAAAATCCTCAAATTCGTCATCGTCCATTTCCTCGATTTCGTCAGAGCCAACCCAATCGGCGTGACCGAGCAGTTCTTCTGTGCCTTCTTTGTATACATCCACACCGTAGATGTCGCATTGGAGCGTTTCGGGGTCAAGTCCGGCATCAAAGGTATCCCTGAACAGGTAACCGTCCCTGATAAGTTCATACTGGAAAGTTTCCACAAGCCAGCCAGTCTTGTCGCTGATGGCATCTGCGATTTCCATAGAGTCCTCGCACTCGACAACCATTTCGGTAGGCAGGTCAATCTTTTCACCGTCCGTATCGTAGACGATGCCAAAAACCTTGTACTTATTCATAACTTCGTTAGTTTTTAAGGGTTAAACTTCACTACACGGAGTAATTCAACTATCGTGCCGTACTAAAAAGGTTTGGTGAATTTCTTTGATAATATTTTGATACTCCTTGATTGTCTGAGGGTTATCGGTGACGAAAACATCCGGCGAATTGATATCCCTGACTGCTTCCAGATAGATGTCAGCCTGTTTTCTCGTGTTGAACTCCCTGATGACCGGGGTAAAGACAAGTCTTTTCAGACCACCCTCACGTTTGCAACGACGGAGCCTCGTGAGGAAACTTTCATCGTCAGGGTACTGACTTAGATTAGCTCCGTTAAGTAACAGAATTGTGAACTTTCCCATACAACTATAAATAGTATGTTAGTCCCCGATTAACTCGGTCAGATGGTCGTCGAGTTCAGCCAGTGCTTTGGCAATTAGGTCGAGGGCATCGACGGTATCGCAATCGACGGCGCGACACTGGGCTTTACGCATCGCCGCTTCTACCTTGTAGCGCAGGTCGATGACTTCTTCTCTGGTCTGGCGCATAACTCGCTTACTTTTTATGTTACACTATGTCGATAAGGCAGGACTTGTCGAGTTTCTTCTGGGCGAACTCCTCGACTTCGAGCATATAATCGTGGTCATCTTCCACGCCCTGCTCCACGAGGGACTCCCAATACTTCTCGAACTCGACCGCCCAATTACGGCAGGTGGAGAAGATTTCCCTGCTATCCCACCCCATAGGGTTATCGTGTTTCATCACCTCACCCCAAACAATGGTGGTGATGTCCTGCACGGTTTCCATAAGGAAAGTGTCCGGCTCAAACTTGTTCATCCGCAACTGGTAGTGCTTCTTGAAACCGTTGATGGAGTCCAGATATTTCTGGTCGCCATTGATTTCGTCAAGGGTGTAGTTGTTGTCGAGCCAGATGTTGAGGTAGTTGTAACCATCGTGCTGGTCGATATTGAGGTAGACCTTGGAGTTCTTACGGTTGTTGGTGCCGTAAAGGAAATTGCGAACCTCGGTGATGTTCTTGAATCCCTCTTTGTTTTCAAACTTTGCCATAATAAATGTTGTTGGTTTGCTTGGATGTATGCGAATTTCGTGCCAGAGTTATTGGTGTGGCGAAAAAAGTACTCAATCGAGTACCTACTCCACCACTACCAGCTCCATCGGCAGGACTTCGGCTTCAGAGCCACCATCCTCTTCTGATATACCTATTACACTATCAAGCTCGATAGTTTCAGGGCAGTCGTAGATGACAAACACCCTGTCAAGGATTTCCTGTCTGTCTTCAGGGTCATAGTCCTCGATGCCGGGGTCCATCCACTTCACCCTGGTACCGACCTTGAGTTTCTGGATGTCCTCGAACTTCAGGCGCAGGCACTCGGTGAGTTTCTGGAGAACTTCAGGAGCCTGACGCTCCCACTCACACAACTCGTGGTCACGACCATCCTTGTCGTACAGGTACAGGGTGCCAGCGTAGCACTCCATCCCGGCGATGTCAGCCGCAGTAGCGGTCTGGCGATAGTCGTCTTCCATGAAGACCTGAAAGCTATCGTCGTAGCTCTGGATGTCGATGTAGGTGATGTTGAACGAGGTGAATAACTCGACTATTTTGTCTGCCGCTTTGTATACTGCCTTAATGACAGTAGTAGCCAGCTCGCTCGCCTGCTCTGAGAACTCGCTCAGTTTGCACATGTGGTCTTCGTTGATGAACGTCTTCATGATATTGCCTGTTTATTCGATTACTTATTTTCGTTTTCGATGATGGTGTCGATGACTACCTTAGCCTCGGTGATAGCCTCTTCCTCGCTATACCAACCGTAGCACGAGTCAATTTCTTCCTCGCACTTCTCGTCATCTTCCTTGTAGGTCTGGTAGGCGAAAATCTGCCCGGTCATATAGGTGTCGAGGTCTTTGATTTCACCGTCAAGGACTTTGAGGACTTTCTGCTCCAAAGACTTGCAACACTTCTTGTAGCCATAGACTTTCTTTGCCTCTTCCTTGCTGAGGACGATGACCCCGAAAAGACCGGAGTCCCAAGCCATATAGCCCATATTGCCCCAGGGATTGGTTTCCCCTGTTCTGACGGTCTGACCAGAATGGTCGTACATCCAGACTTTGAGGTAGTAGTACTTCTTTCCGATGCGGTCGAAAGGAATGGTGTTGGCATACACATTTCCATCCACATCGCGGATTAACTCTTCGATGGACTTGCCATCCGGGTGATACCTGCGATGATTGGAATAGATGGTTCCGAGGTTGTCCCACTCACGAGGACTTTCTGGGTCGGCATCGTAGCCGAAAACAATCTTGAAGCCCTTGTAGGGGATTGTCTTGATGATGTGTTCGATATCCATAATACTTTGTTGTTTTGTTTGTCACCTGTACTAATTCAAAGACCTTGCCAAACTCGTCAGAAAATGTCCAAATTATGAAAATTATAGTAAGGTTGCATGAAAATTCCTGATGCCTGCTCGATAGCTCGTATCTTTGCCTGCTCCCGGTCTTTGTTTTCCTCTTTCTGTTTCAGGTATCGCTCGTACGAGTCAGGATACTTCACCCTGACTTCATAAGGACGCTCGTACTTGCTCAGGAACTTCAGAAGGTCACGACCGTTCCAGTTTACTCCTATTTCTGTTACAGGAGTCACCCCGGCGTTAATCAGGTCAGATAACTTCATTACTTCTCTGACTTTCCAACCCAGGCATCCCTCGTAGGTTTCACGGTAGTAGTAGTCGATGAACTTCACTACATCCACATCACCGAGTTTGCTCAGGTATTCATTCAGGAGTTTGGTGAACTTGCTCTGTGTCATAACTCGATTATTTTTTGTTGGGAACGATTGAGAAATCCTCAGGGGCGTAGCCCTCTGACTCGGCGAATGCCTGCGCTTCTTTCATCGTGGCGAAATAGCGACACTGGGAGGTACTGTGGTCGTCATCCAGATAATACTTCAACTCCCACTTGGCTCTGGTGTCATCACCAGAATAGACTGTGAATTTTCCGTACTGTACTTTCATACCTATTCCTCCTAATCTAATTCGATGTTATAGTCGCCGTCCTCGAACTTCGCTTCCGCTTCGGTGAGGTCGTGGGCGTACACGACCATCCAGCCACAGTCTGCCTGTGACCAGCTCATTACATAACGATTTAACTTTGCCATAACTTGTGTTGTTTTATCTGATACTATTCAATAATCGTGCCGTACTGAAAAAAAATGTGCGAGCGTGTTTCGCAACAAGCCCGCACCTACAAACAGTATGAGAGTATGATGGAAAATGGAAACTATTCGTCCTCACCGTGCATCCAAGCGATAACTCGCTGGACGGCTTCATCACGGGCTTCATCGTACCAGTCCACTTCCGGGTTTCCACCGTAGGCGGAGAAATCGAACTCGTTGGCTTCCTCGATTTCCTCAATGGTCGAATTGACCAAATCAAGGGCTTCGGTGTACACCCTATCTTCGAACTCCTGATAGGTTTCATCGGACTGCTTGGTGGCAATCATATTGTCGATGCTCCCCTCGTTCAACAGGATTTCATCGGTGATGTAGTCGGTGATTTCCTCTGTGGACATTTCCTCGATTTTCGGGAGGATGTCGCCGTTGTGGTCGATGACCGTAACTCCCTCGATGTCATCGTTGCAGTACTCCCTGACTTCGATTTTCTCGCAGTTATCTTCATCAAGGTCGAGGTGTTCTTCCATCCAGTCTATGGCTTCCTGTTCGGAATTAAAGACCTGAAAAGAAAACAGTCCTTCCGGCAGACTTCCGTCCGGATATTGGGGCTGATAGTACTTGTATCGGTAATGCTTAACATATCGCTTGTGTTTTTATGGTTGTACCTGAACTAATTCAAAGACCGTGCCAGTTAGGACATAAATTCACGATATGCGTCCATTTCGTTTGCAATATACTCCCTTTTGGCATCCTCGTAGTCATCATCATCACTACTTTTGCAGTAGTCATAGACTTCGTAGGCAATCCTATCCAGAGTCTTGAAACGGAAATCCCGGACATCGATAGTGATGTCAAACAGTCCCGCGTGGTCGTCCAGAGTAGCGTGTACCGTTACAGGGAGAGTCGCCGGGACTTCGGCGATGTTGGACAGGTCTGGGAGCCACACGCCAAACAGGGTGCATTTCCGTCCACCATAGGTGAACTTCACTCTGTCGTTGTCGTTTTCGTAACCGTCCAACTCGATGTGGGACAGACCAGAAAACGCATTCTTTTTGATGGAGTCGTAGATAAGGCGCAGGTAGGCAATCCTTACCAGACCGTTGCCAATCCTCTTAGGAACTTTGATATTCTTCATAACTCGCTTACTTTTTTATTCGTAGATGAAACGATAGGTGTCTGGGCAGGAGCCGTCCCATTTGCAGAAATGGATGTGCTTGATGCGGATGTAACTCGACAAGATTTTTGCGAGCCGTTTTGCGGATGAGGTGATACCCCGGTTGTCCGTGCCACGCAACTGGATTTCGATTTCTTTCATATCCGGCGTGTGCGTGATGGGATAGACCAGCGTACTGTGGTCGGATGTCCAATGTTCTTTCTTACCGTAGCGGTAGAAGAAATTGCTCTGTTCGATGATGTCGGCAACGACATTCCAAGTTTCCTTTGTCATAACTCGTTTACTTTTTAATCGACATATTCCTCAATGCACTCGGCGATGTTGATGAGGGTGTGAACATAGTAGACATCACTCCAGCGGACAGAATGCCATTGGTCTTTGGTTTCCTCGCTGGTGAAATCCTCTGGCTGATAGGTCACATTATAGGTAAAGGTGATGTCCTCAAGCAGACACTCAAGGTCGCCATCCACTACCCTAACGGCATAGACATACTTCTCGACTGCGTAGCGCATATCATCATCATAGATGATACCATAGATGGTGTCGAGTTTGCGGCAGGGCTGACAGTCAATGTAACCCTTTTCGCCTTGATGGGCTTTCACAAACTCCACTACTTTTTCGTAGAGTTTGTCGAAATTTGGGATGTAATCCCTCACATACTTTTTTCTTGGCATAATGACTTGTTGTTGGTTGTTACTTAACACTATTCAAATTTGGTGCCAGAAATAAAAAAACCACCCACAATTTTGCATTGCAGGTGGAAAAACAAACAAAGTAATGAAAGTGAAAATGGTTAGTCTTCTTTCTTGCCACGAGCCAGTTTATCCCAATGGATATTCACGCTGGCATCGAGGTCTGAGTTGCAATCCTCGAAATCATCAAGCATCATCTGCAAGGTGTTGATTGCATCTGCCTTGGAACGGACGGCACTCCCCTCTACGGTGATTGTGCCTGTGAAAATGAACTTTGCCATAGGCTTATACTTTTTGTGGTTTGAAAACTGTGTACTCGGCGTTTTCCTCGGTGAACACCGTGTTGTAGGCTTTTTCCTCGGCAAGTTCCTTTGCCTGCTCCGGACTGTCAGCCTCTACCTTGAATGTTTTGGTAGAGTAGCTCGTTCTGACAACATCGACAAGATAAGTAGCCATAACTCGTTTACTTTTTGTGGTTGGCGATTTGCTCATAGATGACATCAGCGACCTCGTAGTTGAAATCATAGATGCTGACAAAGATGGTGGACTTATCGTCTGGGGTGTTCACTTGGATTGACACGCAATCCTCGCCTGCGGTGTTCTTGCAAGCAACGGCTGACATAATATCAGTATGACCGTTGATGTTGCACATATTGTTAAGGTTGGAAAGCCAGATGCGGTGTCCGCAATCGCCCTCGTCCTCACCGAACCGCTTGATGGTGTCAATCATATTCGGCTCACCAAACTCCTCATACCAGAGTCGTGAAATTGAACTCGCTGATTTGATTGCGAGCCAGAACTCATCGTGTCCTGCTTGGAGCAATTGCTCCTGCTTGAAATAGGTGTCAATCATAATGCTTATTGTGTTGGTGTACCTGTCCTACTTCAAAGACTGTGCCAGCGCACCAATCTTCTCGTGGAGTTTGTGAGTTTTTCTCCACTCATCAAGGCAGTCCTTCTGGGCTTCCAGATTTCTCTGGGCTTTGTAAAGTTCAGAGTCAGCGAGCATCCGGGACTCCCGGAGCCGGAGGGAATGACAGATGATGTCCAGTTCCTCTTTGGTGAAATCGTTTGCAAGTCTTAAAGTTTCCATGTCGTAGTAATATTAAAAGGACAGGTGGGCGTGGGTCGGGGTTTGAACTTTATGCCTAATCGAAGCACATAGGCTGGACTTATCCTTATCCGATTTTGCGATGGTGTCCGGCTGATATCAAGCCTTGCTTTTCCACATCTTTCAACAGACACCCACCCTGTCCTATTATTGACTATTCAACTATCGTGCCAATGCACTCATTTGAGTACCTAATTTCCTATGTCGAGCACTTCGGCGACTCCGTTGATGATTCTGGTCAGAGCTTCCTCGTATGGGACATTGTGTTCGTTCACGAGTATCATAACCAGCTCCGCATCTTCCTCGGTGAACTCCACCCCTCGCATACAACTTGGGGCTTTGTTCACGAGGTCGTATACGATATCTTCCTTGCTCCGTTCCATACCACTAATCTCTTTTGTAGTAGTAGTGAGTGGCAGAGTAGCAGTCGCTACCATTCTCTTCGGTGACAATCACATCACCGCAGTCCCAGCCGATGTAGCCCATAAGGGTATCAGCCCAGCCGTGGTCGTGCTTCCAGTCGCCCCAGTCAATCTGGAGAACAATCTTGTCCTCATTGACTTCCCAGATGTCCGCGTAGACCTGGTTGTCCTTGAGGCACTGCGCCAGCCTTTCAGCCAGAGGCAGGCTCATATCCGGGATGACAACGCACTCGTAATACTTGATGTCGAACAGAGTGCCGTCCTCGCGCTGGAGGATAAGATGCTCGCACCAATCGGTGTTCTCTCGTCCGTCGGGAAGGCGGTGATTAGGCTCAACGATGGCGACAACCAAGTAGGTCTTGCTCTTGTCGAGGATGTAGGTGTAGCTCTGCTGAACGAGCTGCCAAACGGTCTTTCCAATAAGTTCCTTTCTCATAATGTTGTAGTATTTGTGGTTTGTACCTGTACTAATTCAAAGACCTTGCCAAACTCAATTTTTCACCTTGTAAAATTCAAGAAATTCGGTGACAACGAAATCACTTCCGTTTCCGGGCTTGGTGAGTTCCCAGAGTCCAGACAGGTCGCTGGAGTACCAGAGGATAACCGGATTGTCCACAAATGACGGTGAATCCATATTCTCCAGACCGATGGTGTCAATCTGGTAATCCTTGTCTGTGTTGTCACCATCCTCCCAGAACATCTTAACGATGACACGGTTGGGTTTCTGGTTACCGTTGGCTTTACGCCAGTCACGGTACATCTGGATAAGTTGTTTCCTTGTCATAACTCGTTTATTTTTTAGTCATCGAACTCGACACCCAAAACATTGTTGATGACATCCAGAGCATCCTCGACCTTTCTGGCGTACTCCATCGCCTTTTCGATGTCTGCCTCGGACATACCGTTGTTGAAGAATACTTCCCCATCTTCGAGCCATCCGGTGAACTGTTCAGTACCGTACTCACGGAGAATGTTGTTGTCGAGCATATTGATAATCTGCCCTGCAACTGCCTGTTTGATTTCCTTGTTTGTCATAACTTTGTTGTTTATTTAAGCATAAGCAACAATCAGACCAAACTGCTATTTTTGTATGCAATTTCTTTCATTTCTTCACGAAAAGCCTTTTCGATGACAGGTCTGGTGGACTTTGCTTTGTCAGATATGGTTGTCTGGACATCACCCTGTTGTTCCTCGGTGATAAAGGTGACGGCGGTGAAGCCCCACTCGCTTTCGGTGATAATGAACATCCCTTTGCCCTCGACTACCATACCTTTTGACTTCCTGCCCTCGTATTCGTAGTCATCAATGTAGGTGCTTGTCCAGTCTGTCGTTTCCTTGTATATCATAAGGTCTTTGAACTCCATACCAGACCGTTCTTTCACCCTGTCAACACAATGGGATGTGAATATCAGAGGAACATCACCGTACTTCTTGTTGGTGATAAGACCAATGTATTGGTAGCCTCTGGATGTCATATATCTGATGAAAAACAGGGGCTGGACACAGACAACCTCACGGTTAATTCGATGACATTTCCAGATGACAAACAGGTTGTTGTTTCTGGGACTGGTATAAGTTACGGTGGACAGGACGATATTACCCCTGCACGACCGTATCTTCTTCTTATACTTCTCCCGGATACCGTAGGAGCGCATATTCACCCAATCGTTTTCCTCGTTGAGTTCACGCACCACATCCGCTTTTGTCATCGTGGATACTATCATAACTCGATTACTTTTAATCGTCAATCTCGTCAGCAAAGAACTGGGCGATTGCCTGTGTGAGTTCCTCGACAGTTTTCCTTTTGATTTTGTAGCCACTTGCGCCATCATCGCTACCGATATAGGCACAATACTTTTCACCCTCTTGATAGAGTTCTACATCGTAATGCTTGTTCATATTGTTTGTGTTTTTAAGGTTATACTTACGGATAAGCAAATCTTGTACCAAAGTGATTACTTGGTGATAGAAATTATCTCCAGACCGAGGTCGTCCACCAGATTCATCACCTCATCCTTGTTGCTGACAACGCCGTCAAGCCTTTCACTCATAACTCGATTACTTATTATCGAATCGTAAACATCCCTTACTTTCTGGGGTGTTACTTCATCAATGTCGTCCATATCGGACAGGGCGTTGTGACAGACACAGACACCTGTATCACCGAGCCACCAGTATCTTGTTTCAGAATTCTGGTTTTCATAATGCTCATTGATTGCTTCGAGGATGTCGTTATCAATCATCCTGTTGGGATACAGGAGGTTAACGGTGGGGTTATCAACGCCGTCCTCGTATTGGGACACGAAGTCCATAAAGGCTTCTGAACGGTAATCCTCATCACAGAGCATTACGCTTCTTTCCTTTAACTGCTGGTCGAACTGCTCGCCGAGCCAAGCCAATTCGCCATAGGATGCTTGTCTTTTCATATCGTAACTCGATTAGATTTTTTCGATGTCCTTGATTGATGAGTAAGGGATATGGGTGAAGTGTCCCTTTCCGAACAGGGGAAGTCTGCTCATTGTGCCGTCCTGCTTCGGGGAATAGAATACAGGTGAAATGTAATCCATTTCGGAAACAATACCGCCAAATGTCTTGAAGCCACCGAAGAAGCCACATTTGGTTTCACCACCTGTCAGCGTGACATTCACCTTGTCGCCGAACTTGATGTCTTTGTTGATGAATTCTTTTGCAGTCATAACTCCGTTACTTTTTATTCCTCGTCATACACAACCTCGGCGCATCCCTCAGCGATTTCAAAGTCGAAGTCATCCTGTTCCTCCCTCGCTTCGATTTCGTTTGCTAACTGGCGGAGGAAGTCCGGCGTAAAGTCGGCATCACAAATGATTTTAATTGCTGCTTGCATAATACTGTTTGTTTTTTGACTGGTGGTTAAATCCAGTCGGTTTCTTCGATATAAAGTTCGTAAGGATATTCCTCGTCCTCATCAGACCAACTGGTCGTTGCTCCGGCAAGGCTGGAAGTGTATCCTAATTCTTCCTGTTCTTCCTCTGACATTCTCAGGTCGAGGAAATTCTTTGCTTCCTTTTTTAGTCTTTCTTCCAGCGGAGTCTGATGCTCTGATACTGCGAGGCAGTGTGCCTCATCGGGGGTTTTGACAATCAGTGCGTACATAGCGATAACTGTTTTTTGGTTTCACTCGATTACTATTCAATAACCGTGCCAGTGCTAATAACACTTGACTACTCTGGACGAAATCACTTTCTGGATGAGTTTGTTTTCGCTTCGAGCCCACTCTACATCCTGTGAGTCGATGTATTCGACGCTCACATAGTTCTGTATAGGACTACCATTTAGACCCATAGCTCGCTTGACAGGATTGTCAGCCAGAACCCCTGTAACCTTTGCTCGTACAATGGGCTTTATATCTTTCCTCATCGACAGGGTGAAACAGACGGTATCACCAACTTTCAACTCTGTTCCGAACTTGTCTGTCACCGTGTTGAAATGATTGACAATATCTTCCATTGACTTGGCTTTGAAAACCTCAATGGGCTTTCTGGGCTTCGACATCCAGCCGTGAACACCACTGTTCCAAAGTTCACACTTGAAACAGGTCTTTAACTGGTAGACGAGCAGACAACGGTTCTGTAATGCTCCGCCGTCTGTACTCCACATAAATTTGAATATGGGATTAGTTTTCATAACTCTGCTACTTTTTAGGCGATTCGGATGACTATTAAGCCCCTGTCTGGTGAAGTGGTTTCGCCCACGAGAAGCAGGTCAATGGTATTCAGTTCATCCAAGTCGAAGCCAAGTGGCTCAAGACCAGAGAACTCGACATCCTGGACGGCATACTTACCGTCGTTATTGTAAGCGGTGGTGTTGATTACCAGAAAGTGTCTGGTATCGTTTTCAATTCTATTCATACCTGTAATGGTTTAGTAGTTAAACGATGCGAAGCCAACCAGACAGTGCTGACCATCATAGAGGGCATAGTCATAGCCCAGACCGTCACGCTTTCTCTGGGCGAGCAGGTCGGAAACCTCACCCTCATCCATTTCATCGTGGATTTCGATTTTGATACCCTGTACGCCAGAGGTGTTCTCGAACAGGTTTGTCTGGGTGTTAAGAGCATAAACTCCGAACTCTGTTGCCCAGTCTGTTTCTGGAAAAATTGCGATGCGTTCCATAATACTTATTGTTTAATGTTGTTACTTTTCTTATATCAACAATCGGACCAAACTGCCATTCAGACCAGAAAAAAATGAAAAAAACCTGTGTATCTCACGACAGACAGGTTTTAAAAACAAGCAATATGGTAAGTATTAATATGTTACTTTCTTTCAGTTGCCCAGATGATGCCATCCAGAATAGCCTGCAAGTCATCGAGGATTAGGTAGCCCGGTTCATCAATGTTATGCCAGACAGGTCTGGTTCTGTCGATGTCCTCGAACTCGCCGTTGATGTGAAACCAGATTGTTCCGTCGCCGGGTATCTGGCATATCTTGTCGATGCTTGGCAGTTCTAGCGTCGATAGCCCACAGGTTTCATCCCAGTTCTCACCGATGACAATCTCATCGTTTGGTTCGAACTCCATCGGGTGTTCTTCATCTGTGTCAATCAGACGGTGTGAAATAGCGTGGCGTAATTCTTCCCACTTGATGTCCTCTACATCGAACATCCATTCACACTCATCGCACCTGTACATCTGGTGGAACTTTTCTTTTTCAGCAGGTGTAAGTTCCGATACCTGTTCTGACCCACAATAGGGACAGATGATTTTTGTTGCGTCGTTCATAATGATTGTTGTTTTGAGTTATATGAAGCATCACTTTGGCGTGATGGCTTTTTTAAGTCCGTAAAGGTCTTGACCAGAATAGGTCAAATCAGAAACCTCTGTTCCGTAGGTGTACGGTCGCCAGTTCTGGATGGACTCCCAGTGCCTTGCCCTGTATGGTCTTTCAGAACCTGTTACACTAAGCGTACATCCGTAGGAAAACTCTGGGCAGTTCTCGTAGTCCCTCGTGTACTTTGCGATGTTATAGGGGTCTTTCTCATCGCGGATTTCGAGGTAGCCCTTTTTATTCTTGGTGACAAAGAAGCATACCGCCGTACAGTTCTGGACTGTGCTATTGAAGCCGTTGCGACCGTTGAAAGGCTCTGCCAGCCAGCCTCTGATTTCCAGCATAATCACGCTGGAGTCACTCGTGACCTTGTGGGTGAACTTGGAGAAGAAGCCATCGCCAAAGGTATTGACCAACTGCTTTTTCAGATGCTTCTGGATGCTCTCAATCTCAGATGCCTCAAAGGGAAGCCAGCCCTGTCCTACGAAATTTCCGTGTTTCATTTTCGAATACTTTATTGTTCTGTCCTGTACTATTCAATAAGCGTGCCAGAAATGGTACTCAATCGAGTACCTATATTAATCTAATGGTACAACGATAGGCTTTCGAGTGTACGGCGACACGAGTTCAGCACCGCATTCAAGAGCATCTGACTCCACGGCGAACAAACCGTAACCTTTCTCGTAGTAGAGTTCCAGAACGATGTTGTTCTGCATGATGAAATTTCTGGCTTCCGCTTCGGTGTCAGCACATCCGTATTCCAGCAGTTCCTCTACCTTATTCTTGGACGCCGTTGGAAACCGGGTGAGGTTCACCTCTATCGTTTCGATTTCGTTGCTGGGGTGAGCCATCACTACACCCTCATCGTTGATGTCGTTGGCGTGTGCCAGGACATACTCGGCGAGTTCAAGGGAGTCCCCATTCGGGAACTCCGCGTTGAACTGCTCCACTAACTTGATTACTTTACCGTCCATGAGAATGTTGATTTTACATCGCTGGGTTTGGTGGTCTTGAAGCCGTAGTCCTGTGCGAGAATGCTGGCTACCTTTTCGCTTTCCTCACGAGTGGCAGTACCGATGTGGAATCTGAGAACATCGTCCTCGCTGACATCACGGTACTCTTTCCAGTCGTAGATGGTGCAGACAATTCCGTCCAGTTCCAAGTTGAACTCGTGGGTCACTTTGTCACCATCGTAACCGTAGTTGATGCAGGGAACACCTAGTTTACTGGCGATTTCATTGACCGTTGTTGTCACCGTTGCATCATGGAAACTGGTGTTGTAGATGCGGTCGTCACCGATTAAGTTAATTACTTTTGCCATAGTGTTCTATTGTTTGATGTACTTAGGGTTATTCAAATACCATGCCGGATTGTTACTTTTTAATCATAAACAACCCAGTATTTCTTGCTATCAGTGTAGGTGTATTCTTCGTACTCGACCATACCCCAACGGCTTTCCGGTAACTCTGCTTCCACAATGGATTTTACTTCTTCAAAAGTTTCACCAACACCAATAATAGGGTCTTCCCTATTGGTATGTACCCATGGGCAAGGGATTGGACACCACGACTTTGGCTTGTGCGTTTCATCCAAAGCATTGTAATTTCTCCATAACTCACCACACCCACCAAAAAACTCATTCATGAATGCCCTTGCAATGGCTTTGCGTTTTTGATTGTTCATCATAACTTACTTACTTTATCTTAATTTACTTTGTACTCAATCGAGTACCTAAAAAGGGGTGATGGTGCTAGTGGTCGGGAACATTGACCGGATATTGCCCCACCACCCCATCGGTATCATTAGATTGCGAGGTTGTAGACCTTGTTGCCCTTGTCATCCTTGGTGAACTCCGCGTTGGTCTTGAAGTTCTGCTCAAAGACCTTATCAAGGATGCTCTCGCACTCCCTTTCGGTCATCTTCATATACTTCTTGGCATCGGGGATGGCGAGTTCACGGATTGCGCTCTCTGCGTTGTGCCACTTCTCCGTATAGGTGTCAGTACCCCAGCGGTTAAACGGATGCTCCCTTTCAAGGAAACGATTGATGCGACCATACATCGGCATCACGAAAGGCTCGTTCTCTTGTGTTTTCTTCCTCGCACGGATGAGGTCGGTTGCGAGTAGAGGGATGATGGCTTTGATAGCCTTACGGAGTTCTTCCTCGGTCACTTCAAGCGGAGAGTGTCTGCAACGCATCCCCCAAGAGCCACCAACATTGTCCCATTCAGCCTTGATGGTATAGCCACCGATAAGGTATCTTGCCGGAACATACTCCGTCCCATCGGTGCTATCGCCTTGCCAATAGACCTTGGCGTAGAGTTGCCCCACTTTGGAAAGGTCAAACCCCTCTATGGAGTGATTCCAATTAAAGTTGTCGCTGACAACCTTACGAGGGAAATTGATTTCGGAACGATACTTGGTCACAAACCCGAACTTCTTGATGATTTCGGGGATGAGGTTGAGGGCGGTACGGACATCGCACTTTGCGAGTTGGTCACGATACCATTTTGCAGTCTTTTTCACTTGTTCCATAATACTTGTTGTTTTGATTACATCCCTACTCTATCAAATACCTTGCCATAGTGTACAAAAAAGTAGTCAAGTTGTAAAAAAAGTGGGTAGCTTGTCAGTATTGACTTAAGCCACCCACATACACACAAAAATAGAAACTATAATAGATAGGTTAAGAAATGCGTTTCCATAACTCAAGACCTTTCTTGTAAGGCTTTCTGCCGATGTTCTTCATCCACTCATCGGTGATGAATACATCAATGCCACAATCACCGCTTTCAAGGCACTCGCTGGTGTCTATTCCGAGGTCAAGGCATAGTTGCTGGACATCGCCCAAAGTAGGCACATTACAACCGCCATAGATGCAGACTTCGCCATCTTCCTTGTAGTCGGTGCTGGCATCAAAGCCATGATTTTTGGCTATATGCTGGATGCCCCAGCAGAGCATTTCAATATTGGTCATTTTAAGCCGTTTTAAGGGGTCTATTACTCATAGTGGTATTCCACATCATCAATCCTCTTGGCGAGTTCGTATGCGTCCTCTATGGGCATTTCGGAAAGGAATAAGTGTTCTACTCTGCCATCGCAGTCCTCACACACGATGCGGACATCTTCGTTCTCATCGTCTTGGTAGAATCCCTTTGCAGTCCAGCCATCGCTGGTCTTGTAGGGGACATCAAAGGTGTAATCCTCGCCATCTTCGTAACTTTGCTGGCATTGAGCAATTACATCACTTACAAACCTTTCCTCGCTGGTTTCGGTGGTTTGGTTATCGGAATCCTCAACGGAATCCAGCCATTCCTCATCCACGAAATAAGCAGAACTACCAAAGTCCTCAAGACCTTGTTCATCGTTCACAAGGTAGGAGTTCTCTGCGAAACCCTCCTTGTCCATCAGTTCTTGGCTATTCGGCCAGGTTACTACTACATACTTTCCCATAATGATTTTGTGTTTTGATGTTTGACATATATGGGGTGGTATGCAAATCGGATGCCACCACCCCATTTGGATTAGTAAATCTTCTCTTGGTACTTGACCTTGCCTTGTGGGGTCTTGATTGTGATTTCCACATACTTCCGCTTGATGCCCTCACACTCTACTTCGTAGTAGGCGGATGCTCTGCGTTCTTCGGGGTCAATGTAGTTTTCCTCGCCCCTCTTGCAGTACATCTTATCGTTAGTACCGCGATACTTGCGGAGTTCGGAAAGGATGCGAGCGCACTTCTTCGGCTTGTTGTCAAGGAAAAGCCTTTCGCCATACTCATCCCAAAGCCTACCCCTCTTACCGCCCATAGCTGCGGAGAACAACTCAAAGTTGCCGAGGTTCATACTTGCACCATAATCCCTCACACCGAACTTGTTGATGTAGTTCATAAGGGACTTGTATTCCGAGCAAGGAGCATCGGCAAGGCAGACCTTTGTGATGATGGTCACTTCGTAGCCACTCCAACTGCAAGACTGCAAGGTTACCCTTTCAGTTGCGTAGTTAAGACCACTCCACCCCTTGACCTTTTTCTGCTCATCAAGGAGCAAGTTCAGTTCGTGGAAAACTTCTCGGACATCGTAGTGGGTGCGAACATCGCCCATTTCCTTATTATCCACCTTGATGGTGTAGGAACGGACATTCTTGTTGCCATCTTTCCACTCGGTGTTGTCCCATACCGTAATGTCAGTCTGCTGACTCTTGCGACTCCAATAGGCATCAAGGGTCAGGTTCTTCTCTTTGTTGTACTTCCGAGCATCAGCAAGGTTCTTCTTGATAGCCTTGAAAATCTTTGATGCAAGTTCTTTGTTCTTGTTATCCATAATGCTTGTAATTTGGTTATGACTTCACTACTTCAAAGACCTTGCCAAAGTTACTTGGCAAGTTTGTGATATGGGTCATTATCGCACCAATGATACTTTAATGCATCCTCTTTCTCCTCTCCCGTAATCAAGCGAGCATGGCTCACGATAACCTTTTTCAGCCTTGGATAATTCAGCGCATCCTTTGCGGTCGGTGCGAATACCCAAGTGTAGCTTGGTTCACAATCCCCACAATAAGGGGGAAACCATTGGACATCATAGACATTACAATACTTGATATCCTCTTGAGTCAAGTGCATTAAGTCCATAACTCGTTTACTTTTTAGAGGATAATGAAATCATCACACTGCGGATTGACTGCGAGTCCACCCCAAGTGCCGAATAACTGACCAATGGAGTCAATGTGGGTAATAACACCCTCTTTGCCATTGTACTTGGTGGCTTGCCAATCCGTGCCACCACAATCATCCATACGGACG
>JAEEGH010009582.1_pt1 | contig 22561 bp, 18 predicted proteins | sample 9134181 | NCBI WGS metagenome assembly JAEEGH01 (sample SAMN16246544, study PRJNA631951) | gut metagenome | biome: gut microbiome; feature: rumen; material: DP-attached | host: Bos | place: Iran: Karaj | collected 2018-10
GGGGCTATTTCCTAACTATATTAACTATTACTAAAAGATGAACTAATCGAATGCTTGTTACTTTATTTTAATTTGAGATTAGTAAGCTATAAAATCACTATTGCCTGCTACGATGATCTGACCAGTATGGGCGTCTATCTCTGCCTTGAGGTTAGCTGACATATCGTATACCCCAAAGTCCATATAGTGTTGTGCTGGTGGTCCTATTACCTCATATATAAGTCGTTGATCTACACCAACCTTCTTTCCTTTCGACTGAAGATTATACTCTCTGACATATAGTTTGCACTTCCATGTATTATCTATTGTAGCATTCTGATATTTAGAGAATATCTTCATAGCCGTGTTGGAAGAAATTGTTGGTGTGATGTCAATGTTAGTGAAGGTATAGAACCATCCTGTGAAGTTTATAATTCTTGGCCCTTGTGTAGTTCCGTAAAACTGGAATTCATATCTCCCACTATATACGGGTACACCCTTATAATACTCAGAATAGAAATCCAAACGGCGAGAACATTCAGGAAGACCCTCCCATGCGGGAATCTCAACCATACTATCAAGTCGCAACTCGTAATCTTTATCCAATACGAAGAAAATGCCATTTAGATCTTCAACTGAGGAAGGTGCTCTATATAGTTTCTCAATTGGATCGTATGTACCATAGAACTGGGCGCCACGATATCGACCTGCATCGTCGATACTTGTACCCCATTCACCCATTTGCTCATAATGAGGTGCGCCACCCCATGAAATATCTTCGGGATTGTATAAAGGTGTAAGCAGATTGCTTAAATTGCCTACGTCCTTCCCTAATTCTTTCTCAAGTTCATCTATCAGTTCTGTGTCATCATCACTGCTACAAGCTGTCAGCAGGAAGAGGGCTGATAGGAAGATTCCTAATGTTTTGATTGCTTGTTTCATAATTTTCTTTTTAATGGATTCCCGTTTATATAACTGCAAAGGGTTGAAAACCTTGCATGATTCGGGTGCAAATTTAAGAAATTTTTGCAATTTATGCAAGGATATTGGGGAATTAGTGCAATTTATGGCGTTGCAATGAAAAATTAGGCTAATAGCCTTATAATCAGGGCTCTTTAGCGCATTACGCCTGCAAGTACCCCTTAAATCGCAACGCTTTTTTTGGTGGAATTTGGATGATTTTCGTTATCTTTGCAGTCGATTATGAAGATGAAAAGAACTAAAGGCATTCGTAACAGAAGAAACCGCAAAAAGAATAAAGGCATCCAAACGGATGCCTTTGCTTATTGTTTCGCTGCTATTGTTACTCGGTTTGTAATGGCAATGGGTGTTTTTACATCCATGAGATTCTCTTCCTGAGTGACATGAAGTTCTCGTCCATCGAGTTCGATATAGTTACAGACAGCATAGTGCTTATTATGGAATTTCGATGTCGGTACAGTCCAATATGAAACCATACGGTGTACTTCTTCGTCACCAAACAAATCGGGGAACTTCAACTCATACCTCAGTGTATCTCTGCTATATTTGCTCATCCAGGTTCTATATTCATTAAAGACGTACCATTCGCCATCTTCAAGACGCCTCATATACCAGCCATTGTTGAACAAATTCGGATTAGGATTACCGTCACAGCGACCATATCTAAAATCAAACTTCTTTGTTTTTGTATCTATTTGCGCATAACTCGCTTTTTCAAGAGGTTGGCCAACTGGCTCACTATAGGTAACAGGCAGGCTGTCGCCCAGATTATGCCCGTCAGCATCCTCGAATCTAAGACACAGGCTGTAGAAGGTTTCTTCTTCATCTATATATGGATCAGATGGACATGAACACAGCACAACATTCATTACGAATAGTGCAAGGCAGTTTACAACGTATCTTTTCATATCATTATAGAAATTATATCGTTCCTTCTTTTATTTCCAACTTATATAAAAGTTTTTTCTCTCGTACTTATAGTCATCGTTATTTGAGTTATTATATGTAGGGTGATCATATCCATTAGCGCTACCTGGTTTTGTGTTGTTTACAAACCAACCGTTACATTTTCCGCCCCATCCCCAGTTCATGTGTGAACTTGTAAAGACAACGCCTCCGTAATTATTTGGATTATCAATAGTGCCCCAGCCTGATATGAAATTGCCATTTCCGTTAGGTTGCCATTCTGTAAAGATATACAATTTTCCTTTTGTCATTCTTCTTATACCATCGCATATCCAATAATGACTATCTCCCACATAACTTGCTGGACTCGGAAGAAAAGAAAAATTGGTATCATTTCCTAACATTATTACTGGTCTATGTCCACTCATAATTTCCTGTTCAACCCTATAAGTATCATCACCGCTAACTGATACACTATACCCTAAATTCCTTATACCATCCTCCATATTTTCTGGAGTAGTATAAACAGCTTCAAGATTCACAATATCAATATGAATATATTCAGAACCGATTGCATTATATACATATTTGACCAAAGCTGCAGCTGGGAAATTCCCCCCATAGTAGGTATTACCATCATATGTAAACTGCGATGGATAATTATAGTTATTTATATGATAGTTCATAACCTGAGCCATTGCAATGGCCCCACATCCTGCCAGATGTCCATGACAATAGTCGTTGAAGGGTGTATCCTGATGCCAGGATGTCTTAATAAGAGGACCGACTACGTCCTTTTCTGTACAGTATTTCCATCCCAAAACAGATGTACTTGGTGTTGAGTGGTTAAATTGCGAACTATAACAGAGATCATCGTATAAACTGGAATAGCCAATGTCTGTTAATACCTGCTTCGCGTCTGCCAAAGGACAAAAATGCCATCCTTCATCACCTTCATATCCATATTGATTCAATAAATCTTCACAACGCATATAACAAGCGATCTCTGCTTCAGTTAAATTTCCTCGAGTAGCAGCCCGACTTCCACTATTAGAAGAAATGCATCCTGAAGATTCATAACTATCCCAAAGAGCATTCATTTCTGCTTTAATGGAATCTGCCAAAGCATCACTTGTACCTATTGCGTCTTTTGTATCATTAAGCCACTCTTGCACACCAGTTAAATCCGTTGTTAAATCAAAGCTACAATCTTCCGAGTATGCCAAAATAGGATAATAGTTCTTTGATGCACCAACAATAACAAACCCACCATTAGAATAGTTTATGACATACATTAAAGGCTTACCATCTTTACTAACTGTATTAATAGATAATGACGGCTTTGAAGGTTTCTGTCTCTTTTTAGTAGAAGGTTTAACGCCTTTTATCTCATCAACAAACAGGCCACCTATCTCTATTGCCTTTTCGGATGATACAAAACTGCCATCCCCGTCATCAATACTTCCACGCGTTAATACCTGCATATCTACTATCCGTGTATCAATATCCTGATCATCAAGATTACTACAAGCAGACAAGGACACTAAACCACACAATAATAATGTAAACTTTACAAGTACCTTAGTTTTCATAAAAAACATAAATTATAAAACTATTAAACCTTTTAAACAAAATCTTCCTGATATGAACTGAACAGTGCACTCACCACTGATACATGTGGGCAGTTCAAACACCGTCACACCTGCGGGGATAATTGAAGTGTAAACGACCTCGCCATCCTGTATTATATTAATAAGGTACTCGGGATGAAAACTTGAGAGGGTAAGTGTATAGCCATCCTGATAAATACGCGGCATACGCATGGGAACTTTACTTTTTCCAGGTAGATTCGGGCTTTCATCTACGATTTCCACATCCAAATCAACCTGATTATCATCTGCATATATAGGATTACAATTCCATGCAGACAAACATAAAAACATAATTAAATACTTTTTCATTTTCCTTTTATTTATATTATAGTTAATGCATAACGACCACCTGTCGGAAGCGGGTGCAAAGGTAGAGCTTTTCATGAATGCCAACAAAAAACCTGCACTCTTAGAATTAACCAAGAATTAACCAAAATAGGAAAACTCTCATAATCAAAAGATTACGATAAAAAAATCCAAATAAAGAAAATGATATTTTTATGAATATAGCTTCAATCTCTCACTTAAATCCTTTGACTTTCCTTCCTCATCAAACAATTTAAGCATCAAACTTCTGCACACCTTTGTAATATAAGGCTGGGTAACATCCAACATATTAGCAATTTCTTTAGGAGTAAAATGTAAACGAATTAGAATACTGGTTCTAAACTCATTATCATTTAGTTCGGATCTCTTAGAAGATATCAACTTATAAAAGTTGGGAAGAACTTCAATAATCATCATGTGAGCCTGATGCCAATCTTCATCTGACAGAACAACTGCTTTACTTGCAGATTTCTTCAAATACTGATATGTTTCTGATTTTTCCAACAAGGCGTCTGCTGATTCTTTTTGCAGCCCAACTCGTTCTTTATACCTTTCAATTTCGGTTGTCAAACGGGCAGTTTCTTTTTCTTTATCATCAAGCATTTGGTTCAGTTCCGTCCCATATGAACGTAGTTTTATAACATCAGCCTGTGTCTTTGCCAATAAAGATACATTATTCTTGTATTCTAATCGTTCTGCTTTTCTCTTTTTGTGTACTTCTCTTGCAACTATTGCTACTATAACTAAAATCAAAAATAAAGCAATACTTATTAACTGGGCTCTGGCACGTGCTTTATCAGCCTTTTCCTTTGATTGGCGGGCAAGTTCCTGGTTTCTTGAATAGTCGTACATGCCTTGCATTTGCTCTACCTCTTTCATTGCGCGCTGGGCATATACGGAATCATTCATAGCATAACTATATAGAGCATATTTTGCAGCGGAATCAGACTGATGTATCTTTTGGAACAGGAGTGCCAAACCTCGTGAGCCTGCATTCTGATTGTTGAAGTCCTTACCCTCCCGTAATTCTTTTCTGAATACATATTCAGCAGAATCATATTTCTCTACTGCCATATAGTATAAACCCTTGCTATAATAGTAAGACTCACGGCCTTTTTCTATATTATTGTTAGAATCAAAATAACCTGATTCTCCTTCATAAATTCGGATATATCTCTCAGCCTTCTCTATTTCGTTTTGATCAAGCAATTCATGTATTATTGAGGAAAGATATGATGCAGCGTAGTCTTTATACCCATGTTTCTTCAAAAGAGCAAACACGTCTTCACATATCTTGATAGCAGAATCGGGATTGTTCATTAACTTGTAAGCTAATATCTTCCCTCCCATGCTCCTTAGGGCGATTAAAGGGGCGTTTCCTTTCCAACCATAATTGACAGACAAGTCTTCATACTCCAATTCTTGCTGATATAATCCTTGGTAATAGAATATTTCGCTCATCTGTCCATAGACACGGCTAAGTTGGCGATAGTCACAATCAATGGCGGTAGTGTCAGCCCGTTCAGATGCAGTCTGAAAATAATTAAGGGCCATCGGGGCCTCATGGATATCATAATAGGCTCGGCCTAAGAGATAGTAGGCCAGCATCTGCTCGTTGGGTGTGCCGTGATCATCGAAATACTCTGCTAATTCTTTGGCCTCATCCGTACTACGGAAAAGGGTATCGACCTTGTTGAGTGCATTCAACCGATACATACGGTAGCGCATGCGAAAACTCTTGCCAAACTCAGCTTCGTGCTGCCCAAGGCTGTCGATAATCATCAATGCAGAATCTGGCTCATCGTGCATTAAAGCCTTTGCCCGCTCCAGCATCCCTACATACTCCTGCCTCTCCGAGCATGCCATCAGCAGCACTACATCTATTATTATATATAAGAGTTTCTTCATGCTTTAACATTGAGACGGTAACTTATACGTACTCCTTGGCTTTACGCTTACCACGGAGTACGGCGAGGGCGTTGAGAGCGAGGGCTTCCATCTCGTCTTCGCCAGGGAAACAGCGGATGGGGGCGAGGAAGCCGACACGTTTACGCAGACGACTCACCACATACTCTGAGCGAGCCAGACCTCCCGTCAACAGGATGGCGTCGATGCTGCCACAAAGCACAGCCGACTCTGCAGCGATGTTCTTCGCCACATGATAAATCATGGCATTCAGGATAAGTTCTGCATGCTTATCGCCATAATCCTCAATACGACGAATCACCTCGCGCACGTCATTGGTACCCAGATGAGCATTTAATCCGGCCTTGCCAGCAATACGCTTCAAAAGTTGCTTCTCATTATACTTGCCACTGAAGCAGAGACGAATCAAATCGGAAGCAGGCAGCGAACCAGCACGCTCGGGCGAGAAAGGACCTTCACCATCGAGGGCATTGTTGGCATCCACAGCCCGACCATGATCATGGGCAGCTACAGAGATACCACCACCCATGTGGCAGATAATCAGATTCAGGTCCTCATACTCCTTACCAATCTCTGAAGCATAACGACGGGCAATGGCACGCTGGTTCAGCGCATGCCAGATACAGATGCGGTTCATCAGAGGCGAACCAGAGATGCGGGCATAGTCGTTTAACTCGTCCACCACACCGGGATCGGCAATAAAGCTCCTACACTTGGGGATGGAAGCTGCTATCTCGTGGGCAATGAGACAACCCAGATTACATGCATGGTTATGGAGGGCGATACCACTATGGGTATCCTGAATCATGAGGTCGTTGATCTCATAGACACCTCCTTCGAGGGGTTTTACCAATCCACCACGTCCGATAACAGCATCAAACTCCACGGGAATGCCGGCCTGACGGAGTTCATCAAGCACCAACTGACGACGGAAGTCCTGCTGTTCTATCACATCATCGAAACCTGCAAGTTCCTCTGGGGTATGTACGATGTTACGGACCAGCACAGGCGACTCGTCCTCGAAGACAGCCATCTTCGTGGAGGTGGAACCAGGATTAATCACAAGGATCTTCATGGAAGCGAATAGGGAATAATTATATGGCTGCTAATGCCAAGGAATAATACTTCGACTCAGGACTGTCGGCACGCGAAGGCAGCACACAACAGCACTGGGTACCCTGCAATACACCAGCCGTCTTGGCATAGCCGAAGAGGGTGATCGTCTTATAAAACACGTTGCCTGCCACGATATCCGGGAAGATCAAGGCGTCGGCCTGTCCGTCGATGACAGAGTGGATACCCTTCTCACGCAGACTCACGCTGTCGAGCGAGGTCTTCAGATCCAGCGGACCGTCGATGATACAACGTCCGAAAGCACCCGTCTGAGCCTCAGCAATAATCTCCAGATAGTCAACGGTATAGGGGAACGTCTTGGCACTCACCTTCTCTGCACAATGGATGAGTGAGATACGAGGCTCCTCGATGCCGAGGGCATGACACACATAGTTCATATAGTGAATCTGCTGACGACGCTGAGCCTCCGTAGGTACAGGTATCACGGCTGCATCCGTAAAGAAGAGCAACTTCTCGTACTTAGGAATCTCTGCCATCGCCACATGAGTAAGTACATGGCCTGGGCGGATAATACCATTCTCCTTATCCAGAATGGCTCGCAGGAGCACATCGGTATTGATGAGTCCCTTCATCAGGATATCAGCCTCGCCACTCTTGCAGAGAGCCACAGCCCTACGGGCGCACTCCTCCTTATCGTCGCCATCCACGTAGATGGGGTCGATGAATCCCATCTCCACACCTTTCTCAATGGCGTAACGGGTACTGGCATCGTTAGCACACACAACTGCCACACGTTTCTTGTCACCTCGCTGCTGAAGGAAGACAATCATGTCGTTAAGAGTCCTTATTGACTGCATAGGTTTCTTAATTTTATTGGTTTTATGCGGCAAAGTTACAAAAAGTTTTGTATCTTTGCAAGCGGAAACAACTAAAAACAACAAATATGAGGAAATATCTGCTTATATCTACGTTTTTCTGTCTGACAGCAGCGGCTCAACAAGCCCCCATGGTGTTGCAATACGACCAACCCGCCACCTATTTTGAGGAGTCGTTACCCATTGGCAATGGCAAACTCGGTGCACTTGTCTATGGCGGAACTGACGATAACATCATCTACCTGAACGATATCACTCTGTGGACTGGTAAGCCTGTTGACAGGAACCTCGATGCCGATGCCCACAAGTGGATACCCGAGATACGCAAGGCCCTCTTCAATGAAAACTATGCCCTCGCCGATTCATTGCAGTTGCACGTACAAGGTCCCAACTCCCAGCATTTCCAACCTCTGGGCACCCTGCATATCAAGGACTTAGGTCTTGGTGCCATCAGCGGCTACCATCGCAGTCTCAGCCTCGACTCTGCTATTATAAAAGATAGGTACACGCGCGACGGAAAGACCATCGAACGCGAGTACTTCGCTTCGAACCCCGATAAACTCATCGCCATCCGCATGAAGGGCGACATCAATTGTCGCATTGCCCTCACGGCTCAGGTGCCCCACAAGGTTAAGGCCATCCCCACGCAGTTGACGATGACGGGTTACGCTACTGGCGATGCCCAGGAAAGCATCCACTTCTGCACGATGCTTAGCGTAAAGACCGATGGCGAGATAGCTGCATCCGACTCTTCTGTTACTATCACGAATGCCAAAGAGGCCATCCTCTACATTATCAACGAGACGAGTTTCAATGGCTTCGATAAGCATCCCGTCCGCGAAGGCGCTCCATATCTGGAGAATGCTGCCAATGACATCTGGCACACGCAAAACCTGAGTTACGATGAGTTCTACACGCGTCATCTGGCTGACTATAAGTCGTTCTATGATCGCGTCAAGATCGACCTCGGAGGCAGCAAAGAGAACACTTACCTCTCGCTTCCCACCTCTCAGCTTTTGAAGGACTATACCGATAACGGCGGTAAGAGTCGCTACCTAGAAGAACTCTTTTTCCAGTTCGGACGTTATCTGCTTATTTCCTCGTCGCGTACAAAAAATGTACCTGCCAATCTGCAGGGACTCTGGACTCCCCACCTCTGGTCACCCTGGCGAGGCAACTATACAGTAAACATCAATCTCGAAGAGAACTACTGGCCAGCTTTTGTTGCAAACATGGCAGAAATGGCCGAGCCACTCGACGGCTTTATCGCTGGACTTGCTGCTAATGGTCAATACACAGCCAAAAACTATTATAATATCAGCGAAGGCTGGTGCTCGAGCCATAACAGCGACATCTGGGCGATGACCAACCCCGTGGGCGAGAAGAACGAGAAACCCGAGTGGGCCAACTGGAACATGGGAGGCGCCTGGCTGGTGAATACCCTCTGGGAGCGCTATCAGTTTACCCAGGATAAAGCCTATCTCCGCAACGTGGCTTATCCGCTCATGAAGGGAGCTGCCCAGTTCTGTCTACGCTGGCTCATCGAGAGTCCCATCGTGCCTGGTGAGCTGATTACAGCCCCCAGCACCTCACCTGAGAATGAGTATAAGACGGACAAAGGCTATCATGGTATGACTTGCTATGGTGGCACAGCTGATATGGCCATCATCCGCGAGCTCTTCATCAACACCATCGCTGCCGGTAAGGTGCTGGGCGAAAGGAACAAGGAGATGGAACAAGCCCTTGCCCGCCTGCATCCCTACACCATCGGACACATGGGCGACATCAACGAATGGTACTACGACTGGGACGACTGGGATTTCCAGCATCGTCATCAGAGTCATCTGATTGGCTTGTATCCTGGCAATCATCTTACTGATGCCACTCTGCAGAAGGCTGCTGAGCGCTCGCTGGAGATCAAGGGCGACAAGACCACAGGTTGGAGCACAGGCTGGCGAATCAACCTTTGGGCCCGATTACACAAGCCCGAGCAGGCCTACCATATCTATCAGAAACTGCTGACGTATGTCACGCCCGATAAGTATCGTGGCCCAGACCGTCGTCGCAGCGGAGGCACCTACCCCAACCTCTTCGATGCTCATCCGCCTTTCCAGATTGATGGCAACTTCGGTGGTACGGCTGGTGTGTGTGAGATGCTTATGCAGAGCGGAAATGGCACTATTGAGTTACTGCCCGCATGTCCTGAGCAGTGGAAGGACGGACAGATTAGCGGACTCTGTGCCCGTGGAGGCTATGAGGTTAGTTTCGAATGGAAGGAAGGAAAGGTGCGCGATTGCCAGATCAAGGCCAAGACGAATGGCACTATCACCTTATTATATAATGGTCAGCAGAAGACCGTCAAGCTGAAAGCAGGTCAAACCCAAAATATTAAGACGTGGTGAAACAATTAATTAAAGAATCCGACATCAATAGGGCGAAAACATGGACTGTATCCGCCGTTCTCGACAATGACCTCCTACTCACAGAGCATATCAATGAGGCCCCCATTCCTAATGAACCTCGTAAGATGAACTTCATCATCATCGGACTCTGTACCAAAGGCAGGTTGAAGTACCAGCTCGACACACAGGATCAGTACATCAATGCTGGCGATATGATCATCGTCAGCGAGAACCGCATCATCGACAAATACGAGTCATCGTCCGATTTCGAAGGACTTGTCATGATGATCAGCATCAACTTCTTCCACGAAATCATCCAGACTGTAAGAGATGTGAACTCCCTTTTCATCTTTGCCCGCAGCCATCCAGTCATCAGTCTTGAAAATAAAGAGATTGAAGCCTTTAAGGAGTATTTCCACGTCATTCAGAAACGACTCGGCGATAAGGGAAATTTCTTCAGGAGAGACCTGATACGCTCCCTCCTTCTGGCCATGCTCTACGACGTGGGCAATTTCATCTACCGTTTCAAGGAGACCGATCGCCCACAAACACGTGCAGAATCCTTCTTCACAAGATTCATCAAGATGGTGGAAGAACATTGCAAACATGAGCGTCGTGTGGGCTGGTATGCCCTGCAACTCGGCATCACACCAAAATATCTGTCGGAAGCTGTCAAGTCTGTCAGCAAACGCACGCCCAACCAATGGATCGATAATTACGTATTGATGGAGATTCGCGTGATGCTGAAGAACTCAACGAAAAGCGTTAAAGAGATTTCGAATGAAATGAACTTCCCCAACCAGAGTTTCATGGGAAGATTCTTCAAGGAACATATGGGTATGACGCCTAGGGAGTATCGCAGATCATAAATAATCCTGACGCTTCAGCTCCTCTACCATGTCGAGCAACTCCTGATACCACGTTTCGCCAAAGCGACGAATCAGCGGATCGCGAAGAAACTCATAGAGGCGCAGATTTTCCTGAATGCCCTTGGCGATGGCCATCTTACAAACGGCCCAGCGATTGTAGTTCAAACCTATCAGTCCCTCGCCAAGACGCTTCTCGCGGATGGGGTAAAGCGCACAACTTACAGGCTTACAGAAGTGGGTTCGCCCTGCTCTGTAGGCCTTTTCAAGTGCACAGAGGCAACAATCCTTGATGGGCAGATGGGTGTTCCAGTCCTCAATATCGCCATAATAGGTAAACACACAATCCTTTCCCCTCACAATGCTCGTCACTAAGTCGCCCTCCTCGTCGGTATAGGCCACACCCTGCTTATCGATCACGGCCTGGGCAGAGGCTGAGAGATCGCCCCATACCTCGTCGAGACTTTCCTCAATCTCGCCTATCTCCTCCACCGTCACTGGCGCACCAGCATCGCCTTCCACACAGCATTCGCCCTTGCAAACGCTGAGGTCACAGCAGAACTTCTCCGTCAGGATCTCCGACGAGAGCAGCACATCGCCTACTTGGATTATTGGAGGTAATTGATTCATTTTTGGCTTTTACCAAAGAATGGGAGTCATGCCGTTTTGCTCGAGATAAGCATTGCAGCGCGAGAACTGATGCTGGCCGAACCATCCTCCACGATTGGCACTCAGGGGCGAGGGATGGACAGACTCAAGAACGAGGTTTTTCTGCTTGTCGATCATATACGACTTTGAGCGGGCATAGCCTCCCCACAGCATATAAACCAGATGCTCACGATGCTGAGCCAGCGCCTGGATAGCTGCATCGGTAAACTTCTGCCAACCCAGCATGGAATGGCTGTTGGCCTGATGAGCTCTTACCGTTAACGATGCGTTCAGCAGCAACACCCCTTGTTCAGCCCAACGGGTCAGATTGCCCGAGATGGGGATGGGTGTACCCAGATCGGCCTGAATCTCCTTGAAGATGTTTTGCAGCGAGGGCGGAAACTGGATGCCGTCCTGCACAGAAAAACTCAGTCCGTGGGCCTGGCCTGGCTCATGATAGGGATCCTGACCGATAATCACCACCTTCACCTTGTCAAACGGACAAAGGTTAAAGGCATTGAATATCAGCTTACCTGGAGGATAGCACGTCGTGGTTTGATACTCCTTCCGCACAGCCTCAGTCAGCTGTGTAAAGTAAGGCTTCTCAAACTCACCCTGCAAATGCCCCTTCCAAGATTCCTCTATCTGTACTGCCATAGGAAAATATAATGCCCCCGCGGTTGCGGGGGCACTGGATTAGTCTGTAATCAGGTTCTCACCAGTCATATCGCTGGGCTGCTCCAGTCCCATGATGTGCAGGATAGAGGGAGCCACGTCAGCCAGACGACCGTCCTTCACTGTAGCGCTGTTGTTATTCGTTACATAGATGAATGGAACAGGGTTCAGTGAGTGGGCGGTATTAGGCGTACCATCAGGGTTGATGGCGTTATCGGCATTACCATGGTCGGCAATGATGATAGCCTCGTAGTCGTTGGCCTTAGCAGCCTCGATCACCTCACGAACGCAGTTGTCAACAGCCCAAACAGCCTTGGCAATGGCGTTGTAGATACCAGTATGACCCACCATATCACCGTTGGCGAAGTTCACCACGATGAAGTCGTACTTAGCCTCGTTGATAGCAGCCACCAGCTTATCCTTTACCTCGTAAGCACTCATCTCAGGCTTCAAGTCGTAGGTAGCCACCTTCGGACTCGGAACCAGAATACGATCCTCACCCTCGTAAGGAGCCTCGCGACCACCGTTGAAGAAGAATGTTACGTGAGCATACTTCTCTGTCTCAGCGGTGTGCAGCTGCTTCTTGCCCTGCTTGCTCAGATACTCGCCCAGGGTATCCTCTACGTTCTCCTTGGGGAAGAGGATGTGAACACCCTTGAAGTTGGCATCGTATGGAGTCATGCAGTAGTACTGCAGTCCGGGGATGGTCTTCATGCCCTGCTCTGGCATATCCTCCTGAGTCAGTGCGATGGTCATCTCCTTAGCACGGTCGTTACGGAAGTTGATAAAGATTACTACATCACCCTCTTCGATGCAACCGTTCACGCTGGCATTGTGGATAGGCTTGATGAACTCATCGGTTACGCCCTCGTCGTAGCTCTCCTGCATGGCCTTCACCATGTCGGTAGCCTGCTTACCAGTACCATTCACAATCAGGTCATAACCCTCCTTCACGCGCTCCCAGCGCTTATCGCGGTCCATAGCATAGAAACGACCTACGATACTTGCGATGGCTGCATCGTTCTCAGCACATACCTTCGATACCTGCTCGATGAAACCCTTACCGCTCTTAGGGTCGGTGTCACGACCGTCCATATAGCAATGTACAAACACCTGGTTCTTCAGACCGTAGGCCTTACCGATCTCGATGAGTTTGAACAGGTGATCGAGTGATGAGTGCACACCACCATCACTAGTCAGTCCCATCAGGTGCAGCTTCTTGTTGTTCTCCTTGGCGTAGGTGTAAGCAGCCTTTACCTGAGGATTCTCCATGATAGAGCCGTCCTTGCAGGCACGGTTGATCTTAACGAGGTCCTGATACACGATGCGTCCAGCACCGATATTCAGGTGACCCACCTCAGAGTTACCCATCTGTCCGTCGGGCAGACCAACGTCCTCACCAGAGGCCTGGAGCTGAGAGTGAGCTGAAGTAGCTGTTAACAGATCGAGGTAAGGAGTTGGAGTGTTGAAAATCACGTCACCCTTACCATGCTTACCGATTCCCCAACCATCGAGAATCATCAATAATGCTTTCTTTGCCATAATCTTATTACTAATTTAAACGTACGTTCTATTTTGCGGTGCAAAATTACAAAAATTCTTCGAAATGAGCACGATAACGCGTTGCTTTTAAGCAGATTTCACACCTGCCCTACTCAAAATTCCGCTTATCGAATCCAGCAGACTCCCAAATTGCTAACTCCCCTTATCAGATTCATCTTATTAATGAATGAAGTCATATTCATCTCTACATCATGGCAAATCCTAAACTTCTAAACATCTAAACATTGCTTTTATTTGCAAATTGTTAGTCGATTCTGCGAATATGCACGGTCGGTCTCAAACTTTTTTCTTATATTTGTCCCCAGATATAACTAAAACTTGGAATGATTATGATTATTAAGAACCAACTACTCAAGGCACTTGTTCTGCTGATAGGCATGATAGGTTGCATGGCTTGTTCAGAGCAAAGCGAAGACAAAGACAATCCCCCTCAAGCTGGCTCTTCAAATTTGACAGTGACACCTGGTAAGTTAAACTTCAAAGCAGAAGGAGGAACCCAGGAACTGAGAGTTAAAACGACTTACGAGTATTTCGGCTATGATTTCACAGCCGATTGGATTAGTGCTGATTTCAAGGATGACGCCACCTATAACATTATTACCGTCACCGCCAAACCCAACACCACTTCATCAGTCCGCAAAGCCACTTTTAAGATTATTGGCAGCAATAGTGAAACCGGCGTTGACGAGACCGTCAATATTACCATCGAGCAAGAGGGCAAGAATAGTTCTGGAGGAGGTAAGACCTTTACCGTCAGTGCCCAAGGCGGCACCATCGAAGAAGGCAACATTAAAATCAATTTCCCATCAGGAACCTACGACGGTGACAGACAGGTAGAAATAAAGGAGATAGAACAGGGAAAGACAGCATTAGAGGAGGAGGTTTCATCCTTCTATGAGGTTTTCATGCCTGCTGACTCCAAAAAGCCATTGCAGATTTCAATTAAGAGTGATGTAAAGGGTGATAACATTGGTTTTATTGCCCATGCCCCAGGCGTGGCCTTACATGACGAAAACAGGGAGACTGCTTACGGTGACATACGCTTGCAATCAAAATACGCCAACGGTACATACACAGCTACTATACCATCCATCAACGACTCTAAAAACCCTGAAGGTCTAAAGATATCCTTTGGTTTGGTAAAAATGTCTGATAATACTTCTGTAAGTGCCAATGCTCGATCTACTAGATCTGAGGAAGATGGCGACATTAAATGGCATAAGATTTGGGGAATATACTATTTCAGTTCCAACAGAAAAAAAGTTGAGGCCCTGATTGACGATGCAATGACCCAGGCCGTGAAAATAATCAAGAATCTGGGATTCAAGGTGAAAGGCGACCGAGATATTCCTCTCGATTTCTCTATATATTTCACCAATACAAATGTCTGTGGATATTTCATACAGAGCAGGGTTTCGGATGAATGGAGCTACATAAGCCTCAACTCTTCATACATATTCGATAATATCGATAAAAACCCTATGGAAATCAGACGAACCATTATACATGAATTATTCCACTATTTCCAGGCAAACTATGATCCAGCCTCCAGTACTTCTGATAAATGCTTTGAGGGGTATAATGAAGATCTCTTTATCCGTAATCGCATTTACGAGGCTGGTGGTGTTTGGATAGAGAAATATGTCGATTCTAATAAGTACTATGACAGTGATTGGAAGAAAGATTTTCAATATAATTTTATTGCTCCATATAATGAGGGCGAAATAGCCGAGTCCAGTGATGATCTAAAAACAGGTACCACCAAGGAAAAGTATGCAACTGCTCAACATTGGGGTTACGGATCGGCACCAATATTTGACTGGTTCGTTTACAAAAAAGATGCTTCTGCAATCCTGGAACTCTACAAAGAGTTCAAGAAAGGCAAGGTAACCATGTTTAGACATTGGATAGAAGATTGCGAAAAGGCTACGGGAGTACAATTCCATAGTGATTTTGACAATTATGCTACTAAGATGTGTGAGGGCTCATTGGTTCATGGAATTAGTTACGGATCTAATGTAGATTACAAACCCGTGGATAAGAAATACGGTCTTTATGATGTATGTAAAGGCAAATGGGGCAATTGGACAGTCGATGGGATCAAAGAATTTAAGAATCCAGTATATCAGTATGGCGTGCGTCCTAATTTGTTGGCACCTTCCACTAATAGTAAAGATAAGATTAATCTGAAAGACAAGCAGATAAGACTAGAGCAGGAAAATGAAAACCTCAAAACTAAGGTTTGGTTCTATGAGGAGGCAACGGGCAAATACACTTATCTCGGTGAGTTCAAGAAAGGCTCCGACTTGTTGATAAAAGACGAGAAAATACTCAATCAACTACTATATGAAAATGATGCCGTAAATCATAAAGCAAAAGTTCTCCTCTTAGGGACATGGATGATCAAGCAGAGTAAAGTGCAAGAAGAATCAATAATAAAAGTAGCATTGGTGAAGGAGCCGAAGATCACAAAGGTTGCAATCACCTACGCCTACAATGACACGAACAATGAAAACGTGTGGTGCCAGCTTCCATGGAAGTCTAGAAATGACTACTCGAGCGGGATAACGGAAGTTTTGCAGTGGGCTCCGTGCAAAGCGGTGATGAATAAGACCGACAACACGATAACCATCACCAGCAGTGGCGAGATGTCAACAGAGTGGAATAAAGGCACGCAGAAATGGGATTTCACCTTCACCATCGACGGAAAAAACTGGGGTTTGAAAGATTACTATGACATAGAGGGTAGTGTCAGCTTTGAGGCGAATGAGAAGGAAAGAGATACATGGTCTGAGACAAAGACACAAAGAAAGATCAGTTTCAGGCTAAAGAAGGCCAGCTATGTAGAGATGGATTCCTGGGACGAGGTAAAGGAATTTAAAGAGTTCGGAATGTCAATAGCCGCAAATCAGCTATTCGAAGGCTTCACCGATACCTGGAATTACGAATATCATAAGTTCGCAACGGAGAACCAACAAGAGGAATACAAGACTGATAGCAAGGACTACAAGCCCAAAAATGACGCAAGTGTGACATTCAATATCCAAATTTGGGAAGAAGAATAAAGGCTTTTATCTCTCTCATAAGGTTATCATTTAATGAAATGGCAGGAGCTGGCAGTAATGTCTGCTCCTGCTTTTTGTATATTTATGCAGTCGAAGGAAGGGTAATTGAAAGGGGGAGTTTATGCCGGGGAAAGTGGAGGTTTCCTCCGAGGAAAGTCCGACTTTGCTCCGGGGAAAGTCCTACCCGTCAACCCGCTGTATTTTTATGCAAATAGCGAGTGAATATGCAGAAATGAGGGAATCTTGTTTAGGTGAATTTAGATGTTTAGGAGTTTAGGAATTTAGGATTTAAGGTATATAAAAATAAAAATTAATTTAATTTTTTTCTTTTTCTTATAAAAACCTAAACTTCTAAACTTCTAAACTTTGGCCATGTGGCAGATTTTTTGTACCTTTGTCGGCCGTTAGAGATAGGATAACAGTATTAATATAAATAAGGTACACACGCACGCGCATGAAGATCATCAATTCGCACTATATCCCCCTGCCCGAGCCACACTGGTTGATAGCTGACCCCTGCGGAGAGATTTATGAGCATCTGGGCACGCTCACCGTCATAGAACAGAACCCTGATAAAAAGAAGGGAGAGTATGGCATCATAACCCATCAGCACCCAGTTGTGGCCTTTGCCGATATAGGCTATACTGAGGATGCAGGAGAGAATATCAACATTGTAGCCTCGCTGACAATCCCCAACGGACAGGTGCTTGACGATATAGATTTAAAAGACTGCTCACAAATCTGTCTGTCGAAAGTTCGTTCGTTGTCTTCTATCAGGTTCAACATACTGGCTTATAAACTCATGGTGTCTAAGCCTGTTGAAGATTTCGACCTGGGCGAGCTCATCGACACCCTTAAACGCTGTAGTATTGACCTCTTATTCCCAGAAGAAGACCTGCAGGAGATAGACCTGACGGTAGTCAATGGCGCATATGAAGGGATGATAGTCAGCGATCTGGCGGAATTGTTCTTTGCCGTACCCTTCTATGCCGTTGCGTATAAAGAGAATGGCAAGATAGTGTGCGAGATTGAGGACGAGAAGATCCTGATGGAGTTTGTGAATCAGGCAAGGGCTTATCTGCATATCAATCCTAAATACCGATTCCATTTCAGAACATCTCATGAGGATCTCAATGAGATAGTTGAGAAGCTGAACAATGAGTTGAACGATTACTTAGAGCGTAAGGAGGCGTAAGGATGGAACTGGAAGATATATTCATTTCTGGCCAGCGCCCCACGACATTGCGACTGGTATTGGGACTGATGGAGGATGCCGAAAGCAGTCTGGAGACATACCGATGGGCTATGCCTGCCCTGCTGCACTCCATCCACACCAAGGACCCGCAACTCTCAGAATACGTTGAAGAGGTATTTAAGCGTAAGGGATTGACGCCCTATAAACCTTATAAGGAAGATGGAGCTGGCGGCTCGAACCAACAGACTATCACTGAGAAGATCGTGATGAATCCGCTCGTGATGCGTTCGAAGGCCAAGATAGCGCTTGAGGAGCTGATGTGTAAGACGGACGTTGACGGCAAGCCATTGTTCTGCAATAAGAATCATTGGTGGGTGGTGTTCCGTTTGTTCGTCGACCTTCAGGTGTGTGGCATCAAGGAGAACCGTTATAAGGAATTTATCGAATTGATAAAGAGCCTTGGCTTAGACGACAAGAACCCACCGCTTGATATGGCCACGCTGAGCAACATCACTCAGGAGATATACCGCTTCCCATTCACGAAGTGGGAAGTGAATATTCCCAAGGATGCCAGCACCCGATGGCTATCATCTTTTAGCCGCATGTGTCAGTTAGGAAATGAACTGAAGACGATTCTCATTAAAAAAGGCTTCTAAAAGGCTTATAACTGAACTTTCGACTGAACAACTGAACTTAAAAATGATACTTCCGAGGCCTCAAATGATAGGGGTCTCGGTTTTCTGTAAACCTCAAAAATAATGGCTAATTTTGCACATGTGAAAAGTTCACAACGGGGTTGGAACAAGACAAAACAGCCCCGCCGTAGTTAAATTTCTAATTCAAAAATGCCCATGGCAAAAATTAGCATTCAGAAAAATCTTCTGGCCGAGACCGAAAAGATCACAACGGCTGAGCAGCTGGAAGAAGTGTTTAACAATCCCGTGACCTTCAACAAGGTTAATAAGGTACGCGAGCTTCTTGGTAAGAACAACAAGAAGGTTGCCAACGAGGTAAAGCAAACCATCGAGGGACTCATCTTCGTGGCCGACGACTTTGCCGAGTGCGAGAAACCTGTAAAGACCTTCGAGAACGGTAAGGAGAAAGAGGTGATGGTGAAAGGCAAGTGGCGCCTTCAGAAGTCAGCCCACCTGAACGGACTTGCTGTGCTCGATGTAGACCATCTGGAGCAGGACCCCAGAGAGCTCTTCAAGCAGTGGAGCGAGGAGCAACTGCGTGAGCTGGGTGTGCTGCTGGTGTTCATCACCTCTTCTAACAAGGGTATCAAGTTCGTGTTCATTGCCCGCAAGGAGTGGGGCAACTTGATCGAGAACTCCCTGGAGCTAGCCCGTCAGCTTGGTCTCAAAGCCGACGAGAGTGGTAAGGATGCCTCACGCATGTCATTCGCACCTTCACGTCAGGCTGGCGACATCCTCTTCTACGACCCTGAGCGTATGTTCAGCTATGAGAATCCTGAGTATGATGAGCTCTTTGGCGAGCAGTATCGTAGCGAGGATGGCAAGAACAATGCTTCGAAAAGTTTAGAAGTTAAGGAGTTTAGGATTTCGGAGTGTCAGTACAAGGCTATTCCCATACAGAAGATCGTAGACTGCTGGGTGGGCAATACCTTGCCTGAGCCTGGTACTCGCCACAAGACTTCGCTCGAGTTGGCCGACCAGCTGCGTTACATCTGCGACTCCGACCCTGTAATGATCGAGGGCATCCTTCGTGCACAGACGTGGGTGCAGGACATTATTAAGGAACGCGGGGAGAACGTTACCCAGACCGTTAAGTCGGCCCTAGCCTTTAAGGAGGAGAAGCGTATCCCCAAGCGTATGTATCGTGCCCTGAAGGCCGCTGGTATCGACGAGTTGTCGGGTATCAGTAAGAATCGCCTGCCCTATGCCGACTGGGCTAAGCGACTCCTGAAGTTGAATCTTGGCTGCTTTGCGCCCGCCCTTGGTTACATCGACGACGACGAGGTAAAGCCCGGTGGCGTGATTACAGCAGCAGGTATGTACGACACCTTGCTCACCAAGTGCTGGTATCAGGACTGGGAGGGCTATGCCCATCGTCTAAATGTGATGGCGATGGCTATTGGTGGTCCGGCTACTGGTAAGGGTTTTGCTGTGAAGCAAGACGAGTATATTATGGAGGTATTGCGCGAGGCTGATGCTGAGGGCCGTGCGCTGGAACGCGAATATAAAGAAGGTATTAGCGAGCGCGAGACATCGCAGAAGGAGCAGAAGAAAGAAGCGCTGAAGCGACCTACCGCCATCGTGCGCGATTGCCCTGTGAAGACCTCTAATAATGTGATGTATCGTCGTATGCAGAATGCCTCTGTGCCAACGGCTGAGGGAGCACTCTATTACTATCACCTCTATACCTTTGCATCAGAGTTGCTCTCCATCGTAAAGGCATCGGGCTCTTTCCAAGAGAAGCGCGACATCATGCTCCACAGCTTCCACAACGAGATGAACGGTGTGGACTATAGCAACAAGGACAGTGTGAATGGCCTCATGCCCGTACATTATAATACGGTAGCCACAGGTACTAGCACATCTCTAAAGCATTTCGTAAATTCCAATAATATTGGCGACGGTCTGGCCACGCGTCTCTCAGTGTTCTTGATGCCTAATGGCCACTTCAAGATGCGTCCGCTCTGCAAGAAAGCCAAGAGTATGGAGGCTGCTAACGAGATGAAGAAGTGGGCTCGCCGATTCGATAGTCTGCAGGGTGAGATCAAGGGATTAGACAAATTAATAGCACATGTCTATAACCTGGTTGCCAAGCGTGCAGAGGAAGCTGCCAATGAGGGTGACGAGGTTACGTTAATCATGACGAAGCGTATGCAGGACAAGGTGATGGCTCTTTGCATCCCTCAGGTCATTTCTACCCAGAAATCATGGGAGGAATTCCAGCAGACGATGACGGTGAAGATTACTCGCCAGCACCTGGATTTTGCAACGCTGATGTTTGAGGTGCTGTTTGCTTGTGAGGATGCCTTGTTTGGACAGATGTGGCAAGACTACTTTGACAATGAGGAGCGCGACAACCAGCCTCGCATCACGTACGACAAGACGAACGAGTATTTCCAATCGTTGCCCAATGAGTTTACCACTCAGAATGTAATGGACATCTGGGGTTACTCCTCCAATGCCACAGCCTCAACCCGTATCAAGGACTTCATCGATGCGGGCATGGTGAAGAAGCTCAGCCGAGGGCACTACCAAAAACTTACTAATGCTGCATAGAAAAACAAGAAAGGGGCTCGCGAGAGTCCCTTTTTTCTATTCGTAATATTCAATGGTGCGGGGGTGCTTAGCTTCCATGCCCATGAGTTTAAAGGAACGACTTATCCAGTTGCCGTGGGAGTCGAGCTCGTAGTCATAGTAGTCATACTCTACAGTCTGATTACCCTTCACAATCACATCTTTAACAATCAATCCTCTGTCGTCGAAATAATGGGTGGTGGTAAGGGTTTTGCCTTTCTTGGTGGTATCTGTCTGACTTACCACTCGTCCGTTTTCCCATTTAAATGTGGTTACAGTACCTTTAGCGCCTTTGAGTTGCGAGACGATAGACGTCATATAGCCGTTTTCGTCGTAGGTAGGCTCGCCCATCGCGTCACACTGCATTTTGCCTTCTGGCGAGAAGTAAGTTACTACTGGTTTGTTCCAATGCATGATGGTGATGGACTTAACGGGTCCTTTCACATCGTTCAGTTCGCGATCGTGAAACGTGGTTTGTGCCTGAGTGCAGAGTACTACTGCGAGCAGGGCGAGGGTTGTAAGAATTCTATTCATCTTTTTAGGTTTATCTATGGGGGCAAATATAAGAAAAAAGTTTGAGACCGACCGTGCATATTCGCAGAATCGACTAACAATTTGCAAAAAAGTTAAGTTTAGAAGTTTAGGAGTTTAGAATTCTCCGAAGTCGATGGAGGGCAATGCCGTCTTCACCTATCTCGATGCTCAGACGATGGATGAGGTCCGCAAGGCGATGCCTCGTTTCGACTGAAATTCATATAGATGCAGTTGATGCCATTCATGTACTTGTGGTTGATATTCTTGCACAAGCGCGACAGGATGGCTCGTCGTAGGTTGTTCTCATCCATATCCATTATTTCCTCATCCGAATATTTGTAAAGCGGATTTCGCAGGGGTCCCTTGCTTTTCACCACTACCGTCAATTCTTTTTCCTTGTCGATGATACGCACATCGAAGGTTTCATCCTTGTTAGAGGTTTCATGCGTTTCCATAATTTCATAGAGCAGCTCCTCCAACGCAACATCCACGGCAAAACCGTCGGGCAGCTCGCATGCCTCAATAAAGGGGTGCACCTGGGCCAGGAATTCCTCTATGCCCTCAGAGGTATAAGGCACGGAGAACGTGACGGCCGGGTTTGATGGCACCGTATTCTCAAGTGTA
>JAEEGH010009583.1_pt1 | contig 22560 bp, 19 predicted proteins | sample 9134181 | NCBI WGS metagenome assembly JAEEGH01 (sample SAMN16246544, study PRJNA631951) | gut metagenome | biome: gut microbiome; feature: rumen; material: DP-attached | host: Bos | place: Iran: Karaj | collected 2018-10
TTTGTTAGTAAGGATAACAAAGACGCAGTGGTGACACTCCGTTTTTTCTCAGAAAAAGGTTTTTAGTTATTCATAGATTGTTGGTGCCGCCCTCGAGTCGTTGATGACCCTTGAGCGGCTTTTTTTTTGCTATCTACTAAAACAGTAAATTATGAATTAAGCTTGCTTGAGTTTCAACTTATCAGCCCAACTTCCTTTGAACAAGCGCACAAGGAAGATAATACCACGGAAGGTAAGTTCGATGGCCATAGCAGTCCATACACCCATTAAACCCCATTTGGGAGCCAGAGTGGCAGCCAACGACAAACGAACAGCCCACATAGAAGCCAAACTCATGATGGCCGGGATGATGGTATCGCCTGCACCCACGAAAATACCGTTAACTACAATGGCAGCAGCAAACATCGGCTCTGCCCATGCTTCGATACGCAGAACCTGAGCACCCAGAGCTATCACTTCATCAACAGGCGACATGATAGCCATCAACTGTGGTGCAAAAGTCCACATCAGCACACCCATCAGTGTCATTACCATAATGCCTAAACCAACCGACATATGGGCAAACGAGCGGGTAAGCTGTTTCTGCCCTGCACCTATACCCTGTCCCACCAATGTAGTGGCAGCCTCGGCAATACCGAAACCAGGCATATAGCATAAACTCTCTACCGTAATAGCCAACGAATGGGCAGCAATAGCAATCGTACCCAATGGTGCCACAATCAGCGTGCTCACCATCTGAGCCGATCCCATTAGCAGATGCTGCAAACCCATGGGGGCACCAATTCTGAAAGCAGTACCAATGGTATCAGCTTTTGGCTTGAATGAACCTGGGCGTCCTACCAATGAGAGCATTTTTGAGCGTACCAATAGGAAATACAGCATCAGACTAGCTGTAACCAGCATGGCCATACCTGTACCAATGGCAGCACCCATCACACCCAAACCTAAAATATAAATAAACAGGTAGTTAAACACCACATCCATCACGCACATGCCGATATTCAACATCGAGGGAATCTTCATGTTACCCGAGCACTTGAGCATAGAACCTGCCAATCCCTCCATCTGAAAAAAGATACCACAGGCTCCGAAAATACCGAAATACAACGAGGCATCGCGGGCAATCTCAGCCGTTCCTCCCATCCAATAAGGCAGAAATGGACTGATAGCTACCGATGTAATGGATATCAATAGTGCCCAAACCATACAGCACACTAAAGCCTGGCGCAAGACACGACGGGCCGCCTCAAAGTCGTTGGCACCAATAAAATGCGCCACCTGCACCGAAAAGCCCATGTTAGCTGCCGAAGCCAAACCACCCAACAGCCAACCGGTAGTTTCCACCAGACCGATTGAAGCCGATGCCTTAGCGCCCAAATGGCCCACCATCGAGGCATCGATAAAAAACATGATGGTAGCTGATATCTGTGCCAGGATCGAAGGAATACTCAAACTAACAATCAACCAAAGTTTTTCTCTTTGGCTCATCTCACGTCCTTCACGGATGTATGAAAGCAGTAGTTCGCTATTCTTAACCTTCTTCATGTGGCAGTTATGTCTGTTGTTAAATGAAAAAAGGATGTGACCGAAATCACATCCTAACTTGTTGTTGTGGGCGTTGACGGATTCGAACCGCCGACCCTCTGCTTGTAAGGCAGATGCTCTAAACCAGCTGAGCTAAACGCCCTCATTTCTTGTAAGCGGGTGCAAAGGTAAGAAGATTTTTTGAAACTACCGCATGTTTTACAAGAAATCTGTTAGAATTTAACCTTCATTCACATTTTAACCCAATAAATGCTCAATATCGCCCTGTGGAAGTATGCAAAGTATAGCTTTTCCATCGGGTGTATAATTGACGTTCGAGCACGAGAAAAGATCGTTAATGATGCTCTCAATTTCGTCGTTAGTCAGTATCTGACCATAAGGAATGGCAGCACTCTGGGCTAGGCGGAGTGCCAAAGCAGCATGAATAGCCTCTATCGAATCGGCTGCACTCGTTGATGACAGCATGTCGTGCAGCAGGTTCTGCGGATTAATGCCTTCGAGTCCAGCAGGAATACCATTCACAGCATAGGTATTACCACCTAAATCGCTCAGGTCGAAACCATAAGCGGTAAGTTCGGGCAACAGCTGCTGCATGGTAACACCCTCGGACGGCGAGAATGTAATCGTTTCAGGGAACAGCATTTTCTGGGTGCTGATAACATGACCGTCGTGCTGACTCAGGTAACGATCGTAAAGCACACGGATGCTGGCACGATGCTGGTCGATAATCATCAGACCAGATTTTACTGCCGTCATCAGGTACTTGCCCTTATACTGGTAGTGAGCAGGCGACTTCTCAGAGAGAATCTCGGTAGCCGACTGTGGCGCCACAACGTTTTCATCGTCAAAGAACGATGGTTGCTGTACAGGTTCCTCACGGAACGAGCCCTGTTCCACACCCTGATACAAACTCTCCCACTGATTAGGCACACTGCTGGAACTACTTCCACCACTCTGCTTAAACGGATTATAATCTGGGTTATAGTTAACCTTGGGCGCAGCAAAACTATCTTGGAAAGTGTTGCTGTTATTATCAAACAAGGGAATGTCTGGTTGTCCCTGAGTATCGAAATCAATCGAAGGCACTTCGCAGTACTTGCCAATACCATCACGAACAGCTGCCGACAGAATCTGCCAGATGGCCTGTTCATTCTCAAACTTAATTTCGGTCTTGGTAGGATGTATGTTCACATCTATCTCGCCTGGCTCTACTTCTATATACAAGAAATAAGGTACAGCCATACCTTCGGGCACCAAACGGTCGTAAGCTTTCATCACAGCCTTGTGAAAGTAAGGGTGCTTCATAAAGCGACCATTGACGAAGAAATAGTCGCACCCAGTTTTTTTGCGGGCAGCCTCAGGTTTACCCACAAAACCAGAAACCGTACACATGGCTGTATGCACCTCAACAGGTACTAAATCCTGATTATACTGTTTTCCAAACACATCTGCAATGCGCTGACGTACAGAGCCTGCACGCAGGTTCAGCATCTCTACCCCATTATTGTGCAAGGTAAAATGAATATCGGGATAAACGAGCACGATACGCTCGAAAGCTGTCAAGATATTATTCAGCTCGGTAGCATTCGTCTTCAGGAACTTGCGACGGGCAGGTACATTGAAGAACAGGTTATCAACCTTAAAGTTAGATCCCACCGGACAAGATACCGGTTCCTGTCGGGTTACCTTCGACCCAGCAATTGAAACCTTGGTTCCTATCTCATCTTCCTGTCGACGTGTTTGCAGTTCAACCTGTGCCACGGCAGCAATCGAAGCCAAAGCCTCGCCACGGAATCCCATGGTGTGCAGGGCAAACAGATCGTCGGCCTGCGAGATCTTCGATGTAGCATGGCGCTCGAACGCCAATCGTGCATCGGTCTCACTCATGCCCTTACCATCGTCGATAACCTGAATAGAGGTACGACCAGCATCCACCACAATCACATGGATGGTCTTGGCACCTGCATCAACAGAATTCTCAACCAGCTCCTTGATAACAGAAGCCGGACGCTGTATTACCTCACCAGCGGCAATCTGGTTAGCAACACTATCGGGAAGAAGATGTATTAAATCCATTTTTCAGTCTTAGTTTTCAACGCTTTTCTTTTCGCGCCAATTGAAAATGTCGTAGCGATTCATTGGGCGCACGTAGTTATACCACGCAAAGCCTGGCAGATGCTTACGATCATTAGGGATCTGGTTTAGCGGATACATCGTACCACTGCTCTTGGGTGTCCATACCTTTTGCAGTTTACGGTCCTTCAGGAACATACGAAGTTCGGATGTTTCCTGGTAATTATAGATAATCGCCACGCTGTCGCCCTCCTCAAAATAATAACCTATCAGCACATTACCCTTAGCTTGGGCTTCGTGGATGGCACCATCAATAAAGTAGGCAAACATCTCCTTCGACGACACCTGATTATAAAGCGTAGTATCGCTACGAAGTTGTTGTATCGAGAAACAGTTGTCGATAACATGGGCATGATCGATCAGCGAATCTTTCATAAACACCTCGATACGGTCGCCCACCAACTGCTGGTTATTGTTCCACACGATAGGATCGTGATAGAGCGTCATACACGAATCGAGCGAGTTATAGATAAGTGAGTCGCAAACAGCCTGCACATCGTTTCGGAATGCACGCACATGATGGAAAGCAAAGATTTTGCGATACACCGAATCGGTTTCAATATTATAGGTTACCACCTTAAATGTATCGGCATGCATAAACAACGAGTCGCCCTGCGAGTAGTCGATGGCTACGGCACTATCCGTACACAGCGCAAAACCGGTATTCTCGTAGTACTCGCCATAGTTACCTGTAAGTTTATTCTTGTTTACAGAATCCACATACACCACGTTGCGGAAGGCCTGGCTAAAGCCCTGTTTGCTGTCGTAGTACACACTATCTCCCACCATCATCTTTCCCTGATTAGAGAGAACCGAGCGGTTCATCAGGCGGGCACGGTCGTTCTTGGTATCATAATAGCCTTGCTCGGAATAGATATGGCTCTCTCCCGAGGTGATATTCGACGGACCAACAATATGAGCCATCGACAAACGGGTGTCGTAATAAAGAGTATCGGTAGTGAGGAAGAACTTGGGACTCTTCATCTTCACATCGTAATTGAATACCGACATTTTGCTCTTGGTGTTATATTCTCCCCAGTCGGAGGTAAGCGTAGTCTTACCGTCAATCATCTTTCCACCCTCAAAGAAGTAGGCATTATCATACAAACGGTCGTAATCAAGGCTATCGGTATAAAGAGTGGTCTTCTTATGCTTCAGCACCACATTATAACGGGCACGAGCCATCTGCTCGTTACCATCGTAATAAGCATAATCGCTCAACAGCGAGAGCGTATCGCCCTGGTACATCTTCACATGTCCGAACGCCTCGAACGAATTGCTGGCCTCATAGAAATAGGCACTATCGCAATACAATCGGGCACCCTGATGTGTAAAATGTACCTTACCATTCAGAATGGTGGCATCGGGATTCTTCAGCTGGTCGTAATGCAGCACATCGGCATGCACCAGATACACACGTGTATCCTTAGCCTTAGCCGTTTTACGTGCAGCCGGACGACGACGCTGCTGCTTTTGCTGGGCAAATGCAGAAACGAAGCCAACCATCAGAACGATTGACAAAAATAGAGAAGTTCTACTTAATCCAACCTTCATATTCGAAATTGCAATCCTTATAATCGTCGTTCAGTCGGGTATAAGTACTCTTAATCTTATCTACTACCCACTGATGGATACGGTCCTCACGACGCTTATTCAGCACCACGTCCTTCATAATCTGGAAGTCCTCGGTTACAGAGGCCTTATGACCTTCGGTACGACTCTTCAGCTTAGCAATCACACATACAGTCTTACCACGCTGGTTAATCATCTGGAAGGCATTAGAGATCTCACCCACCTTCAGTGTATCAACAGCCTTGGCAATCTCAGCAGGCAGGTCCTGCATACGGAACTTAGATGAGGTCTTACCAGTACGCATCTGATCGGTACTCAACAGTCCCTTGGCGTTACGGGTATCCTTATCGTCAGAAATCAGTGAGGCAGCATCCTCAAAGCTAAATTTCTCGGCACGCAAATCGGCCGCAATAGAATCCAGACGACCCAAAGCACGGTCAACAGACTCCTGCGATACCACAGGCTTACGCAGGATATGACGTACATTCACCTTGTCACCACGCTTCTCAATCAGCTGGATGATATGGAAACCGAACTCCGACTCAACAATCTTCGACACCTTTTTAGGATCGGTAAGATTGAAAGCAACAGCAGCAAAGGCAGGATCAAGGGTACCACGTCCCATCAGACCGAGCTCACCACCACGACGAGCAGAACCTGGGTCCTCAGAATACAACTGTGCCAAAGTCTGGAATCGGGTTTCACCCTTATTTACACGCTCTGTATAGTTACGCAGTTCATCCTTTACACGGTTCAGTTCCTCCTGTTCAATCTTTGGGGTAAGCTGTACAATCTGTACTTCAACCTCGGTAGGAACAAAAGGCAGACTATCCTGTGGCAGGGCACTGAAATAGCGACGAACCTCAGCAGGTGTAACGGCAATATCCTCAACAAGCTTCTGCTTCATTTTCTGTACCATCTGACGATCTTTCATTTCCTCGCGCAGGTCGGCACGAATCTGTGTCAGGTTCTGGTGCTTGTACTCCTCGAGGCGCTCACGTGAACCATCAACCATCTCGAGCCAGTAGCTAATCTGCTGCTCTACCTCCTGTGCCACATCGGCATCGGTCACCTCAATACTATCAATCTGAGCCTGGTGTTTGAACAGTTTCTGAACAGCAATCTGCTCTGGAATAGTGCAGTCGGGGTTTCCACTCCATTTTACACCTTCCATAGCCGACTGCATGCGCAGGGCTTCAACATCCGAACGGAGGATGGCTTCATCGCCAACCACCCATACCACTTCGTCGATGACGGTACCAATAGAATCCTTCTTCTGGGCAGTAGCTACCAAAGGCAAGGCCAGAAGCGCCAGTGTCATTACTTTCTTTATAATACTCATAGATGTTTATTTACAGTTTTCAATACTTCTTGATTCACTTCTACCTGATAACGATGGCGTAAGGCATCAACCCACTCCTGCTCCAGGTAATCCTGCAGATCCTCAACCACTTGCTGACGCACATCCTGATAGTTATCTGGACGCTTCAGTTTCTTGCCATATACAGCATCGATGGGATAATTAGCATCAGATGTTGAACTGGTAGCCTGCTTAAACACCATCTTATCAATGGTAGGATTATCGCCAAGTTTAAACAGTCCTTTCTCCACACGGATGCGGATCACAGAATCGGGGTTAAAGGTAGTACGCAAAGCCTCTGCCCACTGATCGAAAGGCAGATTCTTTACACATTGCTTTACAGCCTTTACATCTTGCTTGGTTTTCACGTGGTAGGCAATGCCGCGGTAACGGGGTTCCTTCCATGTGTATTTCTTTTTATGGGTGTCGAACCAAGCCTTCAGTGCAATTTCATCATTCTGGGCTTTGCTCCACACCTCGCGGTTGCTGATTTCGTAAAGCAACAAACCGTCGTGATACTCTTTAAACAGATATTTCAGCTCGCTGTTGGCAGCAGCTACCGAATCGGCTTTCTGCTGCATCACATCATTGGGCTTCAGCTTGCCTGCCGACGCTGCCACACGGTTACGTAACTTCATATCTGCAATCTCGTTACGGATACCATGACGCTCAAGCGATGCAACAATGCTCTGTTTCAACGAGTCGAATGGTTCCAGTTGTTTACGTTCTTTCATCAAGATGATGTGGTAACCAACAGGACTCAGGAATGGCTGACTTAACTGACCAGGTGCCAGCGAATAAGCCACATCCTCGAACTCCTTCAGTGTTTGTGAAGGTGCAATCCAAGGCAGTTCGCCTCCACGGACAGCCGAACCAGTATCTTCAGAAACCTTCTTGGCCAATTCCGCGAAATCAGCTCCTGCTTGCAGGGCACGATAAACAGAATCGATACGCTGGTGTATCTTTTCCTGCTGCTGAACGGTAGCTTGCGTCGACAACTTTAATAGGATGTGCGCTGGGCGTACCAATCCTTTCGAGCCAATCATCGCCTGAGTGCGTTCGTACATCTGTCGGGCCTGATCAAGCACCTCGGCATCGGTCACCATCGTTGGGCGCACCTGCTGGTCGCGATACATCTGGTATTCCTGACGGAACGACGACAGCGTATCGAGTTTAGCATCGAGGGCTGCAGCCACCTTCAGCTTATAATTTATAAATAAGGTGACATACTCATCCACCGACAGTTTGTCGATTACCCCTTCGCCATTGTTCTTATTGTACGAATACTCGAACTCTGAACGAGAAACAGGAACACCGGCCACGGTCATTACAACCGGGTCGGTAGTCTGTGCCAATGTTTGCTGCGAGGTAATCGCAGCAAACAATGAAAGGGCTATGGTGAGTTGTCTCATCATTAATCGTTTGGACGGCTGTAGTTAGGAGCCTCACTGGTGATAGTGATATCGTGTGGATGCGACTCGTTTACACCGGCATTGGTAATGCGTGTAAACTTGGCATCATGCAACTTCTCGATAGTCTGGGCACCGCAGTAACCCATACCTGAGCGCAAGCCACCAACCATCTGATAAATCACTTCCTGAACGGTTCCCTTGTAAGGAACACGACCAGCGATACCCTCTGGTACAAGCTTCTTCACATCCTTGGTGTCGGCCTGGAAGTAGCGGTCCTTCGAACCATGCTCCATAGCCTCGAGCGAACCCATACCACGATAGCTCTTGAACTTACGTCCGTTATAGATAATGGTATCGCCAGGGCTCTCCTCGGTACCAGCCACAAGCGAACCAATCATGACGCTGCTACCACCGGCAGCAAGTGCCTTTACGATATCGCCTGAGTAGCGCAGACCGCCATCAGCAATCAGAGGAACATTAGTTCCCTTCAGGGCGCTGTATACATCATAAACAGCACTCAGCTGAGGCACACCAACACCAGCAACCACACGAGTGGTGCAGATTGAGCCTGGGCCAATACCAACCTTTACAGCGTCGGCACCGTTGTCAACCAGCATCTTAGCGGCAGCACCGGTAGCAATATTTCCTACCACGATATCGATATTGGGGAACGAAGCCTTTGCCTCGCGCAGCTTCTCGATAACACTCTTTGAGTGTCCGTGGGCTGTATCAATAACAATGGCATCAACACCTGCGTTAACCAGAGCCTGCATACGGTCGAGGGTATCAACGGTTACACCTACACCGGCTGCAACACGCAAACGTCCCTTATCGTCCTTACAAGCCATGGGCTTATCCTTTGCCTTGGTGATGTCCTTATAGGTAATCAGTCCAATCAATCGGTTATCCTTATCTACAACAGGAAGTTTCTCAATCTTGTTCTCCTGCAGAATCTGTGCTGCAGCAGTCAGATCGGTCTGCTGATGGGTGGTTACCAGGTTCTCCTTCGACATGATTTCCTCTACGGGACGATCCAAGCGACGCTCAAAGCGCAGGTCGCGGTTGGTTACGATACCCACCAGGCGACGGTCATCGTCAACCACGGGGATACCACCGATATGGTACTCCGACATGATTTCGAGGGCCTGAGCCACGGTGCTTCCCAATGGAATAGTGATGGGGTCGTAGATCATACCATTCTCAGCACGCTTTACAATCGCTACCTCGCGTGCCTGGTTGTCTATCGACATGTTCTTGTGAATCACTCCGATACCTCCCTCACGGGCGATGGCAATAGCCATCTGGCTTTCGGTTACTGTATCCATAGCTGCCGTTACAAAAGGAACGTTCAGCTCAATGTGCTTCGAAAAACGGGTTTTCAGCTCCACCGTTTTGGGCAGCACCTCCGAATAAGCGGGAATCAACAGGACGTCGTCGAATGTCAGACCGTCCATCACAATCTTGTCTGCAATAAATGATGCCATAATCTTTATCTCTTTTTAATTCTTCAAATCTTCAATTCTTAGTTCGCCATCTCCGAAATGAACTTAATGCGTACCAGTCGGATTTCGTCTTCCGAGTAGTCCTCGCCAAGCTCTTCCTCAGCCACACTCAGCTTATCGGTTTCGCTCTCGGCAAAGTAGTCGTAGATATCATCTACGTGATCTTCATCCATTACCTCCTCAAGGAAGTAATCAATATCCAGTTTGGTACCGCTATAAACGATTGCCTCAACCTCGTCGAGCAGTTCCTCGAACTCAATACCCTGTGCTTCAGCGATATCGTCGAGTGCTATCTGACGGTCGATACTCTGGATAATCTTGACTTTCAGCATTGACTTTTTAGCAACGGTACGCACGCGCATGTCAACCTGTCGTTCAATCTCATTCTCTTCGCAGTAGGCCTTAATCAGGTCTACAAACTCTTGAGCATAAGGCTGCTTAACCTTACCTTCGCCCACACCCTGGATACACTTCAGCTCCTCGAGTGTAATAGGATAGTCGGTTGCCATCTGGTCGATCGACACATCCTGGAAGATAACGTAAGGTGGACGACCTAACTGTCGCGAAACCTTCTTACGAAGGTCAAGCAACATAGCCGTCAGCACAGGATCAAGGGCGCTTAGTCCACCCTCCTGATCAGCCGACTCATAGTCGTCGTTAAATTCAGCATCCTTCACGATCATAAACGATTTGGGAGCCTTTATAAACTTCTTACCAGCGGCAGTCAGTTTCAGCAGTCCGTAGTTCTCTACCTCTTTACGCAGGTAGCCGGCTATCAGCGCCTGACGGATTACTGGGTTCCAAATCTTCTCATCGTCATCGGCTCCAGCACCAAACAGTTCCTGCTCGTCGTGATGATGAGCCAGAATCTCTTCGGTAGGTTTACCGATAATAAAGTCAATCACATAGTCCGAGCGGAAATTCTCCTTGATAACCTGGATCGTCTTCAGTACAATAACCAACTGTTCCTGAGCTTCGATCTTGGTCTTGGGGTGCAGACAGTTGTCGCAGTTACCACAGTTATCCTTCTCGTAGGTCTCACCGAAATAGTGTAACAACATCTTACGGCGACAAACCGACGTCTCAGCATAAGCAGCGGTCTCAACCAACAACTGACGACCGATATCCTGCTCGGCCACAGGTTTACCCTCCATAAACTTATCGAGCTTCTGCAAGTCCTTATACGAGTAGAAGGCCAGGCAGATTCCCTCGCCACCGTCACGTCCGGCACGACCAGTTTCCTGATAATAGCCTTCCAACGACTTAGGTATGTCGTAGTGAATCACAAAGCGCACATCGGGCTTATCGATACCCATACCAAAGGCGATGGTAGCCACAATCACATCGATATTCTCCATCAGGAACTCATCCTGGGTATTCGAACGTGTATTCGAGTCAAGTCCGGCATGATAGGCAGCAGCCTTAATACCATTCACACGCAGGATCTCGGCCAACTCTTCTACCTTCTTTCTCGACAGGCAGTAGATAATGCCGCTCTTTCCTGGGTGCTGCTTAATGAACTTGATGATATCCTTATCTACATTCGCAGTCTTTGGACGTACCTCGTAATACAGATTCGGACGGTTGAACGAGCTTTTGAACTCAGCAGCATCCACAATACCAAGGTTTTTCTTGATATCAGTACGAACCTTATCGGTAGCAGTAGCCGTAAGCGCAATGATAGGTGCCTTACCTATTTCATTTACGATAGGACGGATTTTGCGATACTCAGGACGGAAATCGTGACCCCATTCTGAAATACAGTGAGCCTCATCGATGGCATAGAAAGATATCTTAACCGAACGCAGGAACTCTACGTTCTCTTCTTTTGTCAACGACTCTGGAGCAACATATAACAGTTTGGTTCTACCAGCCATCACATCCGATTTAACCTGATCAATAGCCGCTTTGTTCAGCGACGAGTTCAGGTAGTGGGCAGTACCCTCGGTTTCGCTCATACTGGTAATCACATCCACCTGATTCTTCATCAGCGCAATCAGCGGCGAAATCACAATGGCAGTACCCTCCATCAGTAGCGAGGGCAACTGGTAGCACAATGATTTTCCACCGCCTGTTGGCATCAGCACGAAGGTATCGTTGCCATCCATCAGGTTCTGGATAATACGCTCCTGATCGCCTTTGAATGTGTCGAATCCAAAGTACTTCTTCAGGGCTGCTGTGAGATTCTTCTTTTCGCTCATATATTATAGTTAGTTAGGCTTCCAACTTCTGGAGGTATGATTTATCAAGCTGCTTACTGACGTAATCAGCCGTCACATTGAATTTCTTAGTTTTCTTCGATGGCAGGTCGTACATAGCGTCCATCATCACACTCTCAACAATCGAACGCAGTCCGCGAGCACCAAGCTTGTACTCTACAGCCTTGTCTACCAGCGTGTCGAGTGCCTCCTGATCGAAAGTCAACGCAACACCATCCATCTCAAACAGTTTCTTGTACTGACGGATGATAGAATTCTTAGGCTCAGTCAGGATTCTTTCCAATGCCTTACGGTCCAACGGATTCAGATGTGTGAGCACTGGCAGACGACCGATAATCTCAGGAATAAGTCCGAACGACTTCAGATCCTGAGGAACGATATACTTCATCAAATCATTCTTATCAATCTTTCTGACGTTGGTTACCGAGTTATAACCTACCACATGGGTGTTCATACGCTGTGCAATCTTACGCTCGATACCATCAAAGGCGCCACCGCATATAAACAGGATATTACGGGTATCTACATGGATGTAATCCTGGTCGGGATGCTTACGGCCACCCTTGGGTGGAACATTCACCATGGTACCCTCTAATAATTTCAACAATCCCTGCTGCACGCCCTCGCCACTAACGTCGCGGGTGATAGAAGGGTTGTCGCTCTTACGAGCAATCTTATCTATCTCGTCGATAAACACGATACCGCGCTGAGCAGCCTCAACATTGTAATCAGCCACCTGCAACAGTCGTGACAATATGCTTTCTACGTCCTCACCTACATAACCAGCCTCGGTAAACACCGTAGCATCTACAATAGTAAAGGGCACATCAAGCAGTTTGGCAATGGTACGTGCCAGCAAGGTTTTACCCGTACCAGTACTACCTACCATAATAATATTACTCTTCTCAATCTCTACGCCATCATCATCCACGGGCTGCTGCAAACGCTTGTAGTGGTTGTAAACAGCCACAGCCAGATAACGCTTGGCATCGTCCTGACCGATCACATACTGGTCGAGGTACTCTTTGATTTCCTTGGGTTTAGGCACCTTCAGGTTTTCGGGCTTTTCAGCGGCTTTTCCTTTCTTCTTTGCAACAGGCGCCTCGCGCAGGTTATCATTTATAATCTGATAAGCCTGCTCCACGCAGTTCTCGCAAATCTGACCGTTAAGGCCCGAGATCAACAGCTTTACCTCGTTTTCGCCTCTACCACAGAAACTACATACTTTCTTCATCGGCATTATTTCTTCCGTGTCAGCACCTCGTCAATCATTCCGTAAGCCTTTGCTTCCTCGGCCGTCATCCAATAGTTACGGTCAGAGTCGGCATAAACCTTATCGTATGGTGTATGCGAATGTTCCGAGATAATAGTGTATAACTCTTTCTTGAACTTCAAAATCTCCTTGGCCTCGATCTCGATATCTGAAGCCTGACCCTGTACACCACCCAGAGGCTGGTGAATCATCACACGACTGTGGGGCAGAGCCGAACGCTTACCCTCGGCACCAGCCACAAGCAGCACGGCACCCATAGAGGCAGCCATACCTGTACAGATAGTAGCCACATCGCTGGTGATAAACTGCATAGTGTCATAGATACCCAAACCAGCAGTTACGCTACCGCCAGGTGAGTTGATATAAATCGAGATATCCTTACCAGGGTCGGTTGAATCCAGGAACAGCAGCTGTGCCTGCAATGTGTTGGCGGTATAATCGTCTATCTGAGTACCAAGGAAAATGATACGGTCCATCATCAGGCGTGAGAACACATCCATCTGAGTAACGTTCAACTGGCGCTCCTCAAGAATATAGGGATTCAAGTACTGGTTCTGGGCCTTGATTACATCATCGACCACCAGACCATTCATTCCTAAATGCTGTACAGCATACTTTCTGAAATCATTATTCATACTATCAATTCCTTTCTTTTTAATATAGAGAAAAGGTTATCGACCTTCCTCATCTTGCGTTTGGGACACAAAGATAATACAAAAAGTCGATAACCCTCGTATTTTAGGGGTTATTTTTTCCTAAAAAAGCTTATTTTTCTGTCATAAGCTTATTAAACTCCTCAAATGTGACCTCTTTTGCATTCAGCTTAACCACATTTTTGAGGGCTTCAGTAAGCTTAACGTCAACGGCACGATCAACGAAGTTGTCGATATTCTCGCGCTTCTTGAGCTGCTCGTTGGCATAGTTCTCCAGAACATCATCGGGTACATTGCTCATACCGTACTGAGCAAACTGAGCACGCATAGCCTCCTTAGCAACGTTCTTGATGTCAGCCTCCTCAACCTTGATGTTCTGAGCGGCAACCAGCTGCTCCTTAATCAGGTGCCAAGCCAGCTCCTTAATGCTACCCTCGAAGTTCTTCTCTACGAAGTCGGCACCCTTATCCTGGTTGTTCTGCAGCATAACACGCTTGAGCAGAGCCTCTGGGAACTCCAGCTTACCAACCTTCTTCTCCATGTGCTTACGAACATCGAGCAGGAACTTGTAGTCGCTATTCTGCTGCAGCTGTGGAGCGATACCCTCAGCAATCTTAGCACGGAAAGCCTTCTCGTCCTTAACCTCACCCTCACCGAATACACGGTCGAAGAGCTTCTGGTCAACGTCTGCAGGCTGGAAGTGACGGATCTCAGTAATCTGGAAGCTGAAGTCAGCATTCAGATCCTTAACCTCCTCCTTCTTAACCTTCAGCAGGGCAGCAACCTCAGCATCGTTATCGGGGTAAGCCTTCTTGGGGTTGAAAGTGATGATGTCGCCAGCCTTAGCACCGTCGAACAGCTTCTTCTGGTCGTCGGCCTTGATGTAAGCAGGCATAACCATGGCAGCCTCGGTAGTGATACCACCTTCCTTGGTGTTACCATTCTCGTCAAGCTCGCGCATGTCACCAGTCAGTGTATCGTTACCGCTGAATACCTCAGCCTTAACGAACTCACCAGCCTGCGATGCATACATCTGTACCTGATCGTCGAGCATCTTATCATCAACCTTGATGGTGTAATAGTCAATCTTATCTCTGCCAGTCAGCTCAGCCTTGAACTCAGGAGCTACGGCAATATCGAACACGAATGTCAGATCATCAGCGTTCTCAAAGTCCTGGGGTACCTGCTTCTCCTGGTTTGGGAGGGGCTCACCCAGCATCTGGATCTTGTTCTCACGAACATACTCATACAGCTTCTCGCCCAGCAGCTTGTTAACCTCGTCAACCTTTACTGCTGTGCCATACTGCTTCTTAATCATTCCCATGGGAACCATACCTGGACGGAATCCAGGAACCTGTGCTTTCTTACGATAATTTTTCAGCTGCTTCTCTACTGCATCCTGATAATCTGCCTTCTCAACGGTCATAGTCAACAGACCATTGATCTTGTCGGCGCACTCAAACGAAATTTTCATCTTCTTATGTACTTATTTATAATATATATTCAAATATTGGGGTGCAAAAGTACAAAAAAACGGCGTAACCAACGCCGATTTTTCAATTTTTAACTTTTCTCCGCCTGCTCCTTGGCATTGCGCTCCATCTCTATCTGCTGGAAGTTTTTCTTTCTCAATTCGAACGATTCCGTCAGATATTTTTCACGCACTATCTGGTTAGCAGCCAGCTCTTCTGGTGTTCCTTGGAACAGGATTCTACCTTCGAACAACAGATAAGCACGATCGGTGATAGCCAGCGTCTCATCCACATTATGGTCGGTAATCAGAATACCGATGTTCAGATATTTCAGTTTATACACAATCTGCTGGATATCCTCTACAGCGATAGGGTCAACACCAGCAAAAGGCTCGTCGAGCATGATAAACTTTGGTTCGATAGCCAAGCAACGGGCAATCTCGGTACGTCGGCGCTCACCTCCCGACAGTCGGTCGCCTAAGTTCTTGCGCACCTTTTCCAGTCGGAACTCCCTAATAAGCTCCTCCAGTTTATTCAGCTGATAGTCGCGAGGCTTGCCAGTCATTTCCAGCACCGAGAGGATATTATCCTCTACAGTCATCTTACGGAACACGCTGGCCTCCTGAGCCAGATAGCCGATACCGGCACGGGCACGCTTGTAAACAGGGAATTTGGTAACATCCTCCTCACCCAGATAGATATGGCCGCCATTGGGAACAATCAGTCCCGTGGTCATATAGAACGAGGTTGTCTTACCAGCACCATTAGGTCCCAGCAGTCCCACAATCTCACCCTGCTTCACATCGAAGCTCACATCGTTAACCACCGTGCGCTTACCGTAGCGTTTCACGAGGCCTTCTGTTCGTAGTACTATACGCTCTTCTTCCATAATCGGCTGCAAAGTTAGTTATTTTTTGGCACGAATTACACGAATTTCGCGAAAAATAATCTCAAATAGAAATAATTCGTGTTAATTCGCGTAATTCGTGTCTTATTTTTCGTACCTTTGCACCCGAATAAATTAGTTTGTTTGCAATGTTATTACATAAATGGCTGACCACCTTTGGTCGATATTTGATGCTGATGGGCCGTGTTTTCTCACGCCCCGAGCGTATGAGAATGTTCCTGAAACAGTACATTACCGAGATGACCCAGTTGGGCATCAATTCTATCGGCATCGTACTCATCATCTCATTTTTCATCGGCGCCGTCATCTGTATTCAGATGAAGCTGAATATTCAGAGCCCTTGGATGCCACGCTGGGTTGCCGGCTATACCACCCGCGAGATTCTGCTGCTGGAGTTCTCAAGTTCCATCATGTGCTTAATCCTGGCAGGAAAAGTAGGTTCCAACATCGCCTCAGAGCTGGGCACCATGCGTGTTACCCAGCAGATCGACGCTCTCGAGATTATGGGCATCAATTCGGCCTGCTATCTGATTCTGCCCAAAATCATCGGTCTGCTCACCATCATGCCGTTCCTGGTCATCTTCTCTTCGGCCACAGGTATCATTGGTGCATACGGCACGGCTTATATAGGACATATCATCGCACCCGACGACCTGACGGCTGGACTGCAGCATGCATTTATCCCTTGGTTCGTATGGATGAGTATCATCAAAAGTCAGTTTTTTGCATTCATCATCTCCAGCGTGCCAGCCTTCTGCGGCTACACGGTCGAGGGTGGTAGTGTAAACGTAGGTAAGGCATCAACCGATGCTGTAGTAACCTCGAGTGTACTCATTCTTTTTTCGGATGTTTTCTTAACCCAGTTACTGTCATGATCGAAGTAAAGCATTTATATAAGAGTTTTGAGGACAGAGAAGTCCTGAAAGATATCAATACCGTATTCGAAGACGGTAAGACCAACCTCATTATCGGACAGAGCGGTTCCGGCAAGACGGTACTGATGAAAAATCTTGTCGGACTTTTCGAGCCAACCCGCGGCGAGATTCTGTACGATGGTCGCAACTTTGTGAGCATGAGCAAGCACGAGAAAGTGATGATGCGACGCGAGATGGGCATGATTTTCCAAAGCGCTGCCCTCTTCGACTCCATGACGGTTCTCGAGAACGTGATGTTCCCGCTCGACATGTTCTCATCGATGACCTTACGCGAACGTATCCGCCGTGCACAGGACTGCTTGGACCGTGTAAACCTGACTGGTGCCGACGAGAAATTCCCTGGCGAGATATCCGGAGGTATGCAAAAACGTGTTGCCATCGCCCGTGCCATCGCCCTCAATCCCAAATATCTGTTTTGCGACGAGCCCAACTCAGGTCTCGACCCAAAGACATCGCTTGTTATCGATGAACTGTTACACTCCATCACTCAGGAGTACAACATGACCACCATCATTAACACCCACGACATGAACTCGGTCATGGGCATCGGCGAAAATATCATTTTTATTTACGAAGGAAACAAGGAATGGCAAGGCGTAAGCAGTCAGGTTATGGGTGCCGAAAATCCCCGATTAACCGACTTTATCTTCGCCAGCGATCTGCTCAAAAATATGCGACGAATCGTTATCGACAACGGACTCTCATTATAAGTGTTTCAAGAAAAAATACCTTATTATTAAATAAATTTTTCTTAAAAGTTTGTTCGATTCAGATTTTTTACTTACTTTTGCAGCAATAATTCGAATTATAACATCCAATTTTAGCATTTTTATATGAAGAAAGAAATTAAGATTAAGAATCAGGTAGGCGAGTTAGAGAAAGTAAACGCCTTCATCGAAGAGATCGGAGAGGAACTTCAGCTTGATATGGAGCTGCTGATGAACCTGAACCTGGTAATGGAAGAGATGGTATCTAACGTTATCTTCTATGCTTATCCCGAAGGAAAAACTGCCGACATCGAATTGACTGCTGAATGCGCAGGCCACACGCTCACATTTGTGCTTAGCGACAAGGGCCGCGAGTTTGATCCTACCATGAAGGAGGACATCGACACAGCTACCGATCCTGCTGATCGCGAACTGGGCGGTCTTGGCATCTACATTGTCAAGAACATCATGAACGAGGTTACCTATCAGCGCCTGGAGGGCAAGAACCTGCTCACCATGAAAAAGGATTTAGAGGATTAATTACAAAACAATTAGATAACACATAATTATGACACAGATTATCAAAGAAGGTGGAAAAACCATTATTAAGACCGGTTCACGAATCGACACTATGAACGCCAACCAGTTCGAGCAGGACATCCAGCCCGCCCTTAAGGAGGGAGGTGTTGACCTCGAAATGGACTGCACAGAACTCACCTACATGGCCAGCTCAGGTCTGCGTATCATCCAGAAGACTATGCGCATTGTTACTCAGCTCAAGGGTCAGTTCAAAATCACCAACGTATCGCCCGAAATTTATAAGATTCTGGCTATGACCGGATTCACCAAATTCATGAAGGTAGAACAGAAAAAAGCATAGCATATGATCTGGTTGGTTGTCTCACTTGTTATTATACTCCTCATCGTCTGCATTATTCTGCAGATGAAGATTAAGCACAGTCGTGAGCAGGAGGCCGAAGGCAAGCAGTTGCTCGAGGACTACCAGAAGCGCGTCAACGAGATGGAGAAGTTGCTCAAGGACTACCGTTCGCTCGAGCAGAACTTCGACAACGTTGGTCAGGGTTACGAAGAGGCCCTGATGGCTTTCGACAAGATGGAAGAGGAGAAGCAGAAAGTGCTGAAGGTAAAAGAGGCCATCGAGAAGCAGTCGAACGAGGTTATGGCTGCCAAGCAGAAGCTTGAGGAAACCATGCTCAAGAAGAAGAACATGATTGAGCAGTATGCCGAGGCCATCAAGCAGAAGTTAGACTACACCCATCCTAATGCTGGTAACATCGCTCTCACAGCCAATCAGATTCTCAATGTTATCGACATCGAGATGGAGCAGCCCTTGCGATGCGAGGATAACGTGATGGCTCAGGATATCGCCGCTATGGCCATCCAGGAGTCAGGTATCCAGAGCTACCAGAAGGCCGAATTCAAGTGCCAGATGGTAGAGGAAGCCCAGGCCACCATGGTGTTCACCAACAGCAAGCATGCCGTGCGCGCATTGGTAGCACTGCTCGATAATGCGATGAAGTTCACCGCCCAGGGCGAGATCCTGTTGCTTATCAACGTAGCAGGCTCAAACCTCGAGTTCTGTGTTGAAGATACTGGCACAGGCGTTCTTTCCGACTACGCTGAGAAGATTTTCGAGCCATACGTAAAGCTCAACGATTTCTTCGAGGGTAACGGTATCGGTCTCACCGTAGCACGCGACATCGCCCGCCGTTTGGGTGGCGATATTCGTCTCGACACCGATTACCGCGGCGGTTCACGCTTCGTGTTCTCACTGCCCATCTAACGCAAACGTAGATAATTAAGAAATAGGGAGCTAACCGGTCATCCGTTAGCTCCCATATTTTTTATCGCCTTTTAAAAGTTATTTCCTGATACTTCCCTTGTTGCACCTGTTTGCGTAGCAGCATCTGCCGTTGGGTTAACGTAACCACCTCGCAAGCGGTACGCCCGTCGATAGTCAATCGTCTGCCATCAAAGGTGTAACCGGCAGTGGTACTGGCTACAGCATTAACCTGCTGATACTCGGTGATGGTGCGGGCTGTAATCACCCAATAGCCGCCTGCGGGACCAGGCTTACCGTAACCCTCGTTATCAGCATAGTACTGCTGACTGATGGCATCCCACGTTCCAATCAAATCTGCATCGTTTTCGTTGTTGCCATCATAATCCACACTACATGCGGACATACTTAAACTCACGAAACCAGCCATCACGGCCGCCATTACGTATAACATATTCTTCGTCATAGGCTAACTTGTCTTAGGTTAATAGTAGTACTTCTTGTTGGCAAATATAGAAAAAATATTCTAAACTTCCAAATTTTAAGCCAAAATTTTCACATAACAAGAAAGAAGATATTTGTTTTTCGCAGCAGAAAATTCCATTTTCTAATGCAGAAAACAGAGTTTTCCCCGGCAGAAAGTAACATTTTCTGTCGGGGAAAACAAATATAAAATAGAAACCGTATCTACCATCTACCATCTTTCTACCACCACCTCGCAATCCTGCATAAACAAAGGTATTTCGAGCGATTGGTGGTAGAGTGGTAGATAAAATTAAAAATTAGAAGTTCCACTTAACAGCCAAAGTTGGGTTAATGAAGAACTTTTTATCGTTATAGGTGTTATAAATGAAGTTGTTGCTAACCTCTACCTCGGTACCAATGCTGAAATGCTCGGTGGCATTGTACCAGAGCTGCGGCTCGGTCAAGAGAACCAGCTGACCGTGACCGTCGGCCTTTTCGCCACGCCAGAAATCAATGAAACCAGAGAAGGTACCCTTCTTGTTAGCGAAGTTCAGGCCCCATACACCAGTGAGCTGTACCGAATTATAGGCGCTGGTATTGTCGTAGCTCTTAAAGAAGCGCTTATACATCAACTGTACAGAATAGGTCTTTGAGAAGTCGGCATTATGACCATTCCACGCAGCACCAACCAGTGCGGCCTGCTGGAACGAACCGAAACGGTTCAGACCACCATCATACTCTACGTGGGCAGCAAAACCTTTCTTACCAATATTAAACTCACGAGAGATTTCACCATAAGCTCCCTCGGTGAACTTACGACTGAAGTCGATATCCACAAAGTAGAACCAAGAACCCCACTGGTCGGCCTTGAACTGCTCGAGGGTTAATGTAACCTTCTGACGACCAGCCTCTTCATCAGAGTAGAAATTACGACCAAAATCATAATGCAACTGCACATTCTGTGCACTAGCGCTCATAGCTGCTACAGCCAGCAACGCAATAGAAAAAAACTTTTTCATAATCATATAATATATAATATTTAATGTTTCGCTCGAGCTATGCTCGCTTGCCTAAGCAAGAATGTATCCACGATGAGTTGCGCCGCATTCTCGGGAGCTTTCTTATCGCCTAAAGCCTGTTTCACCTCCAGATACCCCTGAAGCATACGTTCACGATCGCTACCAGAGAGAATCTTTTCGAGCTCGCTGCGGATGCTGGCAACCGAGAAATCTTCGAGCAGCTCCTTTACCACTTCGCGACCTGCCACCAGGTTTACAAGCGAAACATATTTTACCTTTAAGAAATGGCGGCGCAAGAAGCCTAAAACAGCAGGCATGGGTATTTTATAGCACACTACCTGGGGCACACCGAACAAGCAAGTCTCAAGCGTTGCCGTACCACTGGTAACCAAGGCTGCATGGGCTTTTGCGAGCAAGGCATACGTCTGCCCGAACACAATCCCAGCCTGCGAACCCTGCATAAACTGCTGATAATACGAAGGCTCGATACCTGGCGCACCAGCCACCACAATCTGGTAATCATTTTCATAAGGTTTTACAGCCTGGAGCATAGCAGGCAAATTATCTTTTATCTCCTGTTTGCGCGATCCGGCCAACAGCGCAATTACAGGCTCTTTCTTTGCCGCCGGCGATGACTGCAAGAACTCTCTCACCTCATCAGCCGTGGGATTACCTACGTAGTGGATGGGATAATGATGTTTATTCTCGAAGAAATCCACCTCGAAGGGAAGAATAGAAAGAAGCTGATCGACATCGCGCTTGATATTCTTAATACGATACTCCTTCCAAGCCCAGATTTTCGGAGAGATGTAATAATATACAGGAATATTTGTATGACTTTTTACATACTCTGCTATCTTGAGATTAAAACCCGGGTAATCAACCAATATCAAACAGTCGGGCTGCCAATCCACTACATCCTGCTTACACATCTTCATATGGCGAAGTATGGTACGCAAGTGCAGCAACACAGGTATAAAGCCCATATAAGCCAATTCCTTATAATGACGGACACGGGTACCACCAACGGCTGTCATCAGGTCGCCACCAAAGAAACGGAACTCAGCCTCAGCGTCAATATCTTTCAATGCCTGCATCAGATGCGATGCATGCAAATCGCCCGAGGCCTCGCCTACTATCAGATAGTACTTCATAGGTTCCACCCCTTTATTAGATCCATAGCCTGATAGGCGGTGACATCAATCTGAGTTGGCGTAATGGCGATATAGCCATGATGCAGCGCCCAATTATCGGTATCCTCGGCATCGGGCTCATCATTACGATAGTGACCAATCATCCACCAATAGTCGTAGCCACGTGAATGGTGGTGCATCTCGGTTTCGTTATACCAAGTACCAAACGCCATGCGACAAACCTTAACCCCCTGATAAACCGGAACCAATGGAAAGTTAACATTCAAGCAAACGCCTTTGGGCAATCCTTCGTTGAGCACCCTCTGGGTAATCTCACGCACATAAGGACGGAGAGGTTCGAAGTCGGCATCGGCATGCTGATCGCAAAGCGAGAAAGCAACCGAGGGGATGTACTTGAGCCAGCCCTCGATGGTAACACCCATCGTACCACT
>JAEEGH010009584.1_pt1 | contig 22556 bp, 21 predicted proteins | sample 9134181 | NCBI WGS metagenome assembly JAEEGH01 (sample SAMN16246544, study PRJNA631951) | gut metagenome | biome: gut microbiome; feature: rumen; material: DP-attached | host: Bos | place: Iran: Karaj | collected 2018-10
CTTGCCGGAATCTACAATAATACCACCCAATGTTGTCCCATGACCGCCGATGAACTTGGTTGCAGAATGCACTATTATATCTGCTCCATGCTCGATAGGACGGATAAGGTATGGAGTTCCAAAGGTGTTGTCTATAACCAGTGGAACATTGTTCTTGTGTGCGATGGCTGCAACTGCGTCGATGTCCGGGATATCACTGTTAGGGTTTCCCAGAGTCTCAATGAAGATTGCCTTTGTGTTTGGCTTGATGGCTGCCTCCACTTCCTTCAGGTTATGGACATCAACGAATGTTGTGTTCACACCATATAATGGAAGAGTATGTGCCAGCAGGTTGTAGGTGCCGCCGTAGATGGTCTTCTGTGCCACAATGTGGTCCCCTGCCTGTGCCAGTGCCTGGATTGTGTAGGTGATGGCAGCTGCGCCCGATGCCAGTGCCAGTGCAGCAACGCCTCCCTCAAGGGCTGCGATTCTCTTCTCAAGCACATCCTGTGTGCTATTGGTCAGACGGCCGTAGATATTTCCTGCGTCTGCAAGTCCGAACCGTGCTGCTGCATGAGCCGAGTTGTGGAATACGTAAGAAGTAGTTGCATAAATTGGAACAGCTCTGGAATCGCTTGCCGGATCCGCCTGTTCCTGGCCCACATGTAACTGTAATGTCTCAAATTTATAGTTGCTCATGTATGTTCTCCTTTTTCTCTTTTAATTTTCTTCGCTAGCTTTTCTTTTTATCCTACCAACCTGGTAGGTAAGTAGAATATAGCACAAAGGAGAAAAATTTGTCAACAGGAAAAATAAAATTTTTTTGAATTTTTTTTGAGAAGTTATGCTGAAGCCTGTATTATTGCTACTTTACCATGCGCTCGAGAAGCTGAAGAAGCGAGTCCTGCTCTGCATCAGAAAGCTGCTGGAAAAGCTGCACCAGACGGCGGGTCTTGTTATCCAGATGGCGCTGCCGGGTGTCACGGCCGGTGACCAGATACTCCACGCTACATCCCAACACCCGGGCCAGGCGTACTGCCACCTCGGCCGAAGGCATGCAGCCCCGTACCCCCACATAACTGTCGATTGCACGCTTGGTTATGCCGGCCCGGTCGGCCACCTCCTTGTCCAGGAGCCCTGAGTATTCTATCTCTTCCCGCAGTCTATCTCTGAAGTCCACGTGGGTATAATATCACTTTATTCGCACTATGGAGTAGACGATAACAATATAATGTTGTATATTCTATAAAAATATTACTATAGTGATATTATTTGGAGGGATTTTTTGAGAAAAACACTATTGTTCTGCCTTGCTGCCGTGCTGTTTATTTATGTGGGTTACACCGCCAAGACCATTGTTGATGACCGCAACAAACCCCAGTCGTCAGAAGAAATAGAGGAAAAGCTGTTTGACAGCTATGACTCAATTCTGGATTCAGGAGCTGGCTTTATAAGCGACAACATGATATTTGTCCCATATGAATATGTCAAAAAGTTCAAAAGCGAGAGGATTGATATCCCATGCCACACATCAGAATTAGGCTGGTGCCTTTTCGGCCTTTCCAAAGAGGGAAGAGACCTTGAGGAGATAAATATTCCTGCATATGTAGAGGGCAAACCCGTTGTCTGCCTTATGGCAGGAGCTTTCTTCCGCTGCCCTAACCTAGTCAGAGTTACTGTCCCCGACACAATACGCTGCACATTCAAATATGTATTCGCCTACTGCCCCAAGCTTAAGAGTATCACCAGCACCGGAGATTTCTTCGACGCAGTGGGCGGCGTAAATAGTCCGATATTCGCCGAGTGCAATGTCAGCGAGTGGAACTACTCGGACGGCCTTGATGTGGAATTCAGCTTTGCTCCCATGGCGGAGTAAGGTAAAAAATTATAAGGAGTAAAAAATGGGTTTACTAAACAGTATTCTGGGAAACGCAAGTTCAGTTTCCGTGGATGAAGTCAAGAAAGAATGGGGCAAAATCCTGGCACAGGACGAGGAGATCACTGTAGCCTACAAGGTTGTAAGGGACTACATCATCCTGACCCCTAAGCGGATTATCTTTATCGACGTGAAGGGCCTTTCGGGCAAGAAGATCTGCATCAACTCGGTTCCATACCGGAAGATCTCAAGTTTCTCTGTCCAGACAGCAGGAATGATGGATCTCAACGCAGAGCTTGTAATTTGCATCCCTGGCATGCCGCTGCCGCTTACATACACCTTCGACAAGAACATCAACATCTACGAAGTACAGGCAGTGTTGGCCGACGCAATAGCAGCTGCGGAGAAATGACAGTATGGGATTCTTCAACTCAGAGAAAGGCAAAACAGCCGAACTTAAGGAAGAATTGAAGCACAAGACCGACAAGGAGCTGGAGGAGATTGCAAATGCACCTGCGCGCACATCCTTCTTCGGCTTCTCGAGCGGCCGTGCAAAGCAGCTTCAGGTAGCAGCTTTCGAGCTGCTGCGGGAGCGCAGGAACAAGCCTACAAAGAAATGCCCGTACTGTGCCGAGTCCATCCCCCAGGAGGCTATTGTGTGCAAGTTCTGCGGGCGCGAGTTAAAGGAGTAAAAAATGAAAGCAACAAAAATCATCCACAAGATTGTGTTCACTATCGTGGCAATCGTGCTGTTCGTGACAGCATTCCAGATCTTCGAGAAGCTCAAGGTATATGGCCTTAGCATCGCATCAATTCAGTCAAAGGGCGGGAATACCCTGTGGGAAGCTTATTATCAGCAGGTGGGCTATGTCTATATCTGCCTGGCCGAATTCATGAAGTTTATCTCCGCCGGTATTTCTGGAATCATCCTATGCATCACTTACAAGGAGTGAAGCCGATTATGTCTATATACAAACGTATTTGTGATAACGTTTGGGTGACAGCACTTTTAGCTGCGGGAATGTGGGCTCTTTTCCTTTGGCAGGCATGGATACTATGCGGACGCTTCCTTTATTTAGTATCCAGAACAGGAATAAGGTGACGGATAAAACTTCTGCCCTATTTCAATTGATATGTTATAATTAAATTAACAATTATTCTCAGGAGATAGCATTAATGAAAAAAGCAATCAAAGAGCGTATACTGCCGTTCTTCAAGAAAAATTTGATTATCGCCCTGATCGTCATCATGGTGATTGTAGGTTTATCAGTTTCCAAACTTAACGTAAATACTGTGGACAAACTGGTCTCAGACACAGCCACTACATTCATAACAGTAAGCATAATAAAAGGTGGCGCCGATCTGATAGAGGGCTCCACTATCTTAGGAGTTGAAGTGGGCGATGTGGTCCAGCCAGTACTGGATGCGGTAGAACTTGTGTGGAAGTTCCTGATAGGTGCACTGGCTTTCTGGGGATGCATGAAGCTCTTTCTCACTTTGCCAGCATACATTGCATTAGTGCTGCTGGCTCTAGCTCTTGTTGCCTATATTACGAACAGGAAGATGGGCAGGTTCATCATGTTCTGCTCCTTTGTATGCAGTCTGATTCCGTTCATCATATTCGGAACAGGATTGATAATCAATCTCAGCACAGAGCCGTTGAGGGCCGATGCCCAGCAGCATTTTGACAGAGTGGCGACAATATTCGACATGAGCGGTTTGGAACGTGGAATGATGGAAGAGGAAGAGAAAACTATGCAGAATAATGATGAGGAACACTGGTACGACTGGGTTACACGCCCCTTTAAGTCGGCAACAATCATCATTTCACAGACAAAGAGGAACATCACCTTCTTCACCCAAAAAGCAAAGGAGATAATCGATAAAAGTCCTTACATAATGAGCAACCTGGTCAACGGCACCTGGAAGTACATTGTGGTCCTGCTGATGAACTCAATCCTTATACCCGGGTTGCTGTTCCTGTTCTTCTATAAACTGGGCAAGTCCATGCAGCCAGATGAAGAGGATAAGCAGATCATAGTCCAGGCCATGCTCCCAGAACCGGCCGAAACCAAGCTGATTACTGCAAATTAAATAAAGAAATTACTAAGATACTATTTGATATAGTTTTTTACCAGTATTTTTGATATAAATAATTGATGCAAAGAAAGCTTTTCTGCGAAATAAACAGAACGTGCTACAGGATTTCCCTTGCAAAGGAAATCCTGCGCCGTAATCTAAAAGACCTATTCAGCGGTCAGAAAATAGCCTGGGAAAGATCTGGCGAGACACTCCCTGTGATTGTAAAGAGCCACAGCTCAATACTTCTGCGCAAGCTGCATGGGGTCGACATCCGGCTCCAGGAGAACAAGGTGACCAACATCATGCTGGCCTGCTCAAAAATCAATGGGCTCATCATTCATCCGGGGGAGGTTTTCTCTTTCTGGAAGATGATAGGAAACCCCACAAAAAGAGCGGGCTACAAAGAGGGGCTTGTAATAAGCAAGAACAACCTGTCCAAGGGATATGGCGGAGGACTGTGCCAACTGGCCAACATGATACACTGGCTTGTTCTGAACAGCCCGCTCACCGTCACAGAACTGCACCACCATTCAGATGCCCTTTTCCCCGACGACAGGCGACGTGTCCCCTTCGGCACAGGTACATCGGTGGCATTCAACAGTGTCGATTACCGGTTCAAGAACACAACCGATCAGGATGTCCAGCTTTTAGTATGGTGCGAGGACGGTGACTTGTGCGGCGAGCTCAGAACCACCAGCGAGTTCCCTAACCGGTACCGGCTTTCGGAGGAGAACCATCACTTCAGGAAAGAGAACGGTAAATTCTATCGGATAAGCCAAGTTTACAGGACTACGATCGACAGACAGACTGGAAAGGAAATACAGATAGAATTGCTCCTGAACAATCATTCCGAGGTCATCTACGATTACAGTCTTATACCGAAAGATCAGATAAAGGACAGCCCCGATGGTGCTTGATAAGATTGCCGAAAGCGTAGAGAAATACCCACTGCGGACTGCCTACAAAGTCGGAGACAAAAGCATAACCTACCGGGAACTTTGGAAAAAAGCCAATGTCAAAGCAGAGCAACTGCGTGAAGAGGGAAAAGCCCCTGTCATCATATATGACACAAAGAAGATAGAGACCTTCACAACTATAGTCGCATGCCTACTAGCAGGGTGCCCTTATGTCCCCATAAACCGCACTACCCCACCCGAGCGAGTGGAAGAGATAACCAAGACCATAAAAACATCTGACGTCGCGGAGGACACTGCATATATCATCTTCACTTCCGGGAGTACTGGAAAACCCAAGGGAGTGCCTATCTCGACCGAAAATCTTGACAATTTTACACAGTGGATAAGCGTCCTGAAACCGCTGTCAGAATATGCGGGCTGCAACGTACTGAACCAAGCAAGCTTCAGTTTCGACCTGAGCGTGGCAGATATGTACTATTCCCTTTGCAACGGCCATTCTCTGATAGAGATGGATTTAGATGCCGCAGAGAAATACAGCGGCATAGTTCCCCTGTTCGCCCAGGAGAAAATCAATGTGGCGATGCTTACCCCCACCTTCATTCGGCTTTGTCTGCTGGATGAAAGTTTTTGCGCGGAGAAGTGCACGGAACTAAAATGCATCTATTCCTGCGGCGAGATGCTGGATAAGAAGACGGCACGAAAGCTGATGGCGCGGTTCCCTGCCCTTAAGCTTATCAATGCATACGGCCCCACCGAAGCCACATCTGCTGTGTCAGGGATAGTGATAACCGAGGCCATGCTGCAGGATGACAGACCGCTTCCTGTGGGTGACATGAGGACAAACGCTGTTGATATTGTAATTAATGATGGTGAAATTGTACTTAAGGGAAAGAGTGTTTCGCAGGGATACCTTGGTGATATTGACGGAGATTTCTTCTCGGAGGACGGACGGCAATGCTATAGAACTGGCGACCTGGGTTATATCCACGAGGGCATGCTCTATTGCACCGGCCGCAAGGACAGCCAGGTTAAATACAACGGCTACCGGATTGAGCTTATGGATATAGAGAATAATATCATCAGTATCCCTGGCGTACAGGAGTGTGCGGTAATTGCAAAATATACCGAGAGCAATACAGTTAAAACTATCAAAGCTTTTGTCAATGCCGAAGCAAAGGATCTCAATCCTGCAATTATAAGGAATGAGCTGAGCAAAAAAATCCCAGGATACATGATACCCCGCACAATAGAAATACTTGACAGGCTGCCGGTGAACCAGAACGGCAAGATCGACAGAAAGGCGTTGGCTGAATTATGATAGATGTACAGAAACTTCTTTATGATATCTGCGAGGACAAGAGAGTGTATGAGGATGGCATAGACCTGATAGATTCGGGCATCCTGGATTCGTATGCTTTCATCGAACTTTTCTCTCGCCTCGAGGACTACGGAATTATCCTGCATCCCACACGTATCGACAGAACAAAGCTGCACACTATTCACGGCATCAAGGAGCTTATTTCGATGGCTCAGCAGCAGCCTGAGTGATGGAGAGGGGTTTAGTTTTCTCCACAAAAATAATATAATTTTCTCATGCTGTATAACCCTGACAAGCATATACTGGAAGAAACAGACGATGGCCTTGCTATCTTTGATAAAGCTAAAACTACGCTGATTAAGTTTACACCGAACGAGGCTACCACATGCTATGAAATACCAGACGGGATAACCACCATAGACAGGGCGGCATTCAAAGATTGCAACAAGCTGAATAAGATAACAATACCAGACAGCGTGTCAGCAATTAAAGCATTTGCATTTGCGAACTGCTCAAGTTTATCTGCCATAAAACTGCCAGAAGGCTTGAAGAAAATCTGCGAAGGTACTTTCAAAAGGTGTGTTAATCTATCAGAAATAGTAATTCCAAACAAGGTGATCTCTATAGGCAATCAAGCTTTTGCCAGGTGTGAGAATTTAAGAACAATAAGGCTGCCAGATACAATTGAGACAATTGGAAGCCGGGCTTTTTATGATTGCGAAAAATTGCGCGATGTCATACTGCCCAAGAATCTGAAAGCAATTACAAAAGAAATGTTCAGCGGATGCAAAAGCATTACACATATCACCCTACCAGGAAGTATTAAAACTATCAGAAGCGACGCATTTTTACTTTGTACCGAGCTGAGAGAAATCATTATCAAAAGTGGCGTTGATACCATTGAAGATAGTGCCTTTAATTCCTGCGAGAACCTCTCAACCATTTATATTCCTGACAGCTTAACCCATATTGGCGGAGATGTATTTGACAATTGTTATAATCTCAAAGAAATAATAGTTGATGAGAACAATCCACAATACTCCTCTAAGGATGGCGTTCTCTATAATAAAGACATGACCTCCCTTTTGGTTTGTCCCCCAAGTAAAGAAACTATCACTATCCCAGACAGTGTTAAGACAATCACTATGTATTCTTTCTGGGCTTCAGTAATTGAGGAATTCAAAATATCTCCAAATGTATCAGAAATTGAGCCTCATTCATTCGAATTTTGCTATAATCTAGAGAAAATAACTGTGGATAAAACGAATCCGGTCTACTGCTCTATTGACGGAGTTCTATTCAGCAAAGACAAGTCTTGTCTTTTATTCTTTCCCCAGGGGAAAAAGGGAAGTTATTATATTCCCAATACAACTAATACTATTAAACACGGTGCTTTTACCGACTCTAAACTGACTGACATTATTATTCCAAACAGTGTGAAATATATTGAATACGATGCATTTTTCTTGTGCTTCTATCTTCATCATATTATTATTCCGCAAAGTGTAGTCTCTGTTGGGGAGAATGTATTCTGCAGCTGCAGAGAACTTAAGACAGTAACCCTTAAAAGCCTCATACCTCCGCTTTGTGAAAAGCAATCAGAATTATTCTTTGATTGCATTAATCTGCAGTCTATTTTTGTTCCAAGCAAAGCTGTAGAAGCCTATAAAAATGCTCCTGGCTGGAAAGAATACGCAAGTTTTATAACCCCCATAGAACATTGATATCCCCCTGCCCTATCGGCCGACTTTATGCTATACTCAATGTATGTTGTTTAATCCTGACAAGCACTTACTGGAAGAAACCGATGCAGGTCTTGCTATTTTTGATAAGGCAAAGGCTACACTGATCAAGTTTACACCGAACGAGACCACCACATGCTATGAAATACCAGACGGGATAACCTCCATAGGTCGGGCGGCCTTCATGGACCGCAAGGAGCTGGAGGAGATAGTTTTACCTGACAGTGTTACATCCATTGGAGACTATGCCTTCTGCAACTGCAGAAAGCTTATGACTATGACCCTGCCTTCGGGTATAACTGATATCGGGGCATATACCTTTCATAAGTGTGTTAACCTTGTCCACATTCGGCTTCCTCAAAACCTGCTTTCCATTGGTGAAGCAGCCTTTGGTTTCTGCCGCAATCTTCCAGATATAACCTTTCCAGACAGCCTGAAGAATATAGAAAAATCAGCATTCTGCAACTGCAGTGGGCTTACAGACATCACTCTTCCACCGAAAATCACCCATATTGCAAAGAAAACTTTCTATAATTGTACCAACCTTTTCTCCATAACGTTACCCGATGGCCTTAAGTCTATTGATGAGTCTGCTTTTGAGAGCGCTTCTGGTCTGTACAGCATCGACATTCCAGACAGCGTCACAAATATAGGTAAAAGTGCTTTCTACTTATGCCAGGAACTTGCCGATGTAAAACTCCCCAAGGGGATAACCATTATCCGTTACAAGACATTCGCCAGATGCAGCAAGCTAAATAGAATTATAATACCAGAAGGCGTTGTTGCTATAGGCCAGGAGGCTTTTTCAATGTGTTTCAGACTGACAGAGATTACCCTCCCCGAAAGTCTCCATACAATTGGTAGAGGGGCCTTTCACCGATGCGGAAGCCTTCCGAAAATATACATTCCAAAGAATGTCAATTCCATTGGATATGGGGCTTTCAGCGCATGCTTTGGGCTTAAGAGTATAGAGGTGGACGAAGATAATTTCGCCTATCAAGCACGCGACGGTGTTCTTTATGAACATCATTCCATAATTGCTTTCCCCAGCGGCAGGAATGACGAGACCTTTGCTGTGGCCGAGGATGTCACTGATATAAGTTCAAGTACATTCATAGGCTGCCAGAATATAAAGCATATCTTTATTTCCCATAGTGTCACCAACATCGAGAAAGAGGCATTCAGCGGCTGTTATAGCCTTGAAAGCATTACTGTAGATGATAGAAATAAAAAATACCATTCCATTGATGGCCTTTTATATGATGACAAGGGAACACTGGTTGCATGTCCTATGGGTATAACCGGAACTGTCATAATTCCTGCGGGAACAATAACCATCGGATACAGAGCTTTTTTAGGCTGCAGGCTTTCCAGTGTCAGAATTGCAGACTATGTCGAGACTATTGAGGAAGGGGCTTTCTCCTGCTGTGACAACCTTACCGTTATAACAATTCCTGCTTATGTAACTTTGATAAAGGAAGGGGCTTTTACAAACTGCCAGAACCTTAAGACTATCAATCTGACAGGCAGAAACCTCACTATTGAGAAACATGCATTAACCTGGACTGAAAAGCTTACTAAAGTTGTCCTTTACAGCGAAGATCCACCAAATTATGTCGGAGGTTCCAGCATGTTTGCCAACTGTCCGAAACTGAAATCCATCATTATTCCGAAGGAATCTCTGGAAAAATACAAAAATGCACCTGGATGGAGAGATTATTCAAATCACTTTGTCACAAAAGGAATGAGACCGGAGGATCATCCCTGGGATTTTATATAGGCTTAACAAAATTGCCTTCCAGCAGGTTATTACTTAACTCGCCGTTGATATCATACCGGGCCAATGTATAACCATCGTCTGTAATGTATTCATCATCCTTCCGGTCTATAACCATCTCGCCCACAAAAATATAATTGTACTCAGACTTTGGGTATAACTTCTGGACTGCATCGATGTATGACACATACTCCTCATATTTCCCTGTGTTGAAGTTATAGAAACACTTTGTCCACTGCAGGCTGGGGACTATCTCTTTCCTAAGTATAAACAGGTCAAACCCCTTGTCCCGCCATCTCTTCCAGTACTCCTTGTTACCTGTCGTAACAATCGAATCAAAATAGCCGTCATAATAATCCTTGCGCTTCAGATATTTTTCTCGGGCGCAGAATGTGTATATGCCTATAAGGCGGTCCACTGCCTTGATGCACGTCTCCTTATCCGATGTATCAAGCGCAGGCAGCGAGTCTATATATTCCTTGTGCTGCGGCGTAATAATCTTGAAGGGCATCTGGTTTGCCGTGATCTCATCCACAGCCGGAATACGCCTGTCGCCCGCCGGGATAGCTGGCTTTGCCTCATTCAGGAAAGCCACAATCTTTTTTCTGTAAGACAAGAGTTCCATATATTCCTTGTGGTTTGAGGGGCCGCGGGTATGAGCACAGTCTTCTATTGCCCCTGTTGTGTCGTCATACTTTTTGAACACAGAACGGTAAAAATCGTGGGCATTCTCAAGCTCTGCAGCTGTGAATTTTTTCTGCAACCGGAATGATCTCAGAAGCGCTCTCTGTTCCTTATAATCGACAAACTCCAGAGCCATAGGATTCTTCTTAAGCTGTTTGGTGAGCCTGTTGGTGGGTATACTGCTCCCTTCTACTTTTTTGTTGATGTACCGCGCCGAATGCCAAAGGAGATAGGTCATAAAACAGTCACTTACCAGCTTCTCCTCGCATTCCATAAGCTCTGTAAGCCTGCGGTATTCCTCTATCTGCTTTATGAAATAGCGGCTTACTCCCAGGTTGTCCCGCTTCTGAACCAGCTTTTTATGGATTTTCTTAATAATTTTGGGGAGCCACTGGCGCAGGATGAAAGTATCTATATATTCCTTTGCCTCCTCATACATCTTTTCTTTGTTCCAGGAACTTACCTTTAGGCTCTGGTTCAGGAATTTATTAAGGTAGACAATGTAGCCTCTTTTCAGCTTTATCTCGTGGGCTTTGTTAGAGATTCGGTAAATACCATCCTTTCCATATAACCGCCGGAAATAATCGAGAAAGGCATCAAAGGCTTTGTCATTACCAACCATCGCCCTCAGGTCCTGCTCACGCCTTGAGCCGTGACGACTGAAGCCGTCCAATGCCGCAGAGCGTTCCTGCTGGACATTTATATAGCCTCTTTTCTTCTTGGTATGAACACACTTTTTATAAAAGCTCACATAAAGGGAAACGGCTTCTTTATAGCGACCATTAATTACATCGTCCCGGAATGCAGGGCATTGCTGGATAAAGAACTCAGAGAACTTGCTCATCAGTCAAAATATAGCAAAATTCGGCAAATATTTCAAGTTTCTACTATGAAATTACCACTTGTTTGCTGGTTAGTATTATTATATTAAATATAATCCCAAGACAGCGGAACATCTCAAAAACAAGCCTGACTTCACCAGGCGGAATTGTCATGTCCACAGCTGTCCGGGCATAAGGAGATCAAATGAAAAAACTTAGAGACGACGACAAAAACGTAGTAGTGAACGGTGTGACATTCAGCGAAGACCTGACAGAGCTTATCAGGTATCCCGAGGACAAGAAAGGAAACTTCTACAGCGTGCCAGATTCTGTGGAAAGCATAGAAGACGGTGCATTCTTCGGATGTAAGGCTCTGACCAACATCTACATTCCCGACACAGTCTACCACATAGGCTGCGGAGCATTTAAGGGATGCGACAACCTCAAGGAAATCATGCTGGATGGGAGCAATAAGCACTACAAGAGCATAAACGGGCAGCTCTGTGACAAGAAGGGCAAAAGCCTTATGGACAAGGTATCTCTGCCCGACATCGACTATGTTATTCCTAAAGGAATAACTGAACTTACAGGATTCGACAACTACACAATGGAAGATGATAATAACTACTGCTACAAGCAGAGATCTGGCGAGGACGGCATAGACGTATATGGCACAGTCAGATCGGTCACCATTCCCAAAAGGGTGACTGGTATACCGCACAACCTGTTCTACATCTTTGATAAAGTCCAGTCCATCGAAGTGGATCCTAAGAACCCCAGCTTCAAGAGCATAGATGGTGTGCTGTTCAGCAAAGACGGCAAGCGCCTTGTCGCCTACCCTGCCGCAAAGCCGGGCAGCGAGTACACTGTGCCAGATGGCGTGACAGTGATAGGCGAAAGAGCCTTTTCCGACTGCGAAGCCATTGAGACAGTCAAACTGCCGGCCAGCATCGAACGCATAGAGCGGTACGCATTCCACGCCTCTGGACTGCGGCGGTTTGAGCAGCCGAAAGCTCTTAAACGGATTTGCGCCAACACTTTCTCTTTCTGCTGCAACCTGGAGTCGGTAGAGCTGAAAGAGGGGCTCAGAGTGATAGACGACTCTGCCTTTGACACCTGTTCTTCTCTTGAGGCAATCGAACTCCCCGACAGCCTTGAGATCATAGGAAAGTATGCCTTCGATTGCTGCGCCCTCAGTTCCATAAAGCTGGGACCCAAGGTTCAGACCTTGATAGACATGGCATTCGCCAGCAATAACTTGGAATCGATAGAGTTTGGCAAGGGAATCACCTTTATAGGCGACAACGCATTCTATAACAACCCGATAAAGACGCTCGACATTCCAGACAATGTGAAAGTCATTGACCGTGAGGCATTCGGCAACTGCGAGAACCTGACCAAGGTACATATAGGAAAAGGACTCAGCTACATCGACTCCTGTTCATTCAGCGGCTGCAAGAAACTGGCAAAGGTGACCGTGGACAGAGAAAACCCGAAATACTGCGGCTTCAACAGCGTCATTCTCGACAGGTTCACATCTGAGATTCCGCCGCTGAACAAGGAAGAACCAGTACACCCGACGTTTGAGGGACTTAGGCCGGTAATCACACTGCTGCCGGAGGGGCTGGTTTATCCAAACAGGCTGTTCTACGAGGAGGACGGAGTGCTGTTTGTGGGCAAGAAGCTTTTCAAATACCCGGCAGAAAAGAAGGATGCCAGCTACACTATCCCCGACTGGGTGGATGACATTGAGCCCCATGCCTTTAAAGATTGCCTGCACCTTGAGGAAGTGACCCTGTCGCCAAATATCGGGTACCTTATAGGACAAGCATTCCAGGAGTGCAACAGCATAAAAAAGGTGGTGATTCCGAGCGGAGTGACCCATATAGGTCAAAAGGCATTTGAGAGCTGCAAGAACTTGCGTCAGGTGGTTCTGAGCCCGACTCTGGAGGGGATAGGGAAAGGAGCTTTCGCTTACTGTGAGAACCTGCGGGACATTGAGTTTCCCGATGGACTTGAGGTGATAGGCATAGGTGCCTTCTTCCACTGCAGCAAGCTTAAGACCATAAAGATTCCAGGAAGCGTCAGGGTTATTCAGGGTGATTCCTTCTGCCAGTGCACTGCCCTTAAGTCGCTGGTCATAGAAAATGGTGTCACCATGATAGAACGCGATGCTTTTGAGGGCTGCGAGAACCTGATCGAGGTGCGCATCCCAGAAAGCGTGACCCAGTTTGAGTCGGGGGTCTTCGCCGGATGTACCAAACTTAAGAAGATAATCTTGCCGAACACCTTTCATTCAGAAGAAGGGCTTTTTACAAAGTGCGAGAACCTGTCTGAGATAACATTTGCAGACGGCGAACCGGCCACACGGCTCTCTGACTGGATTTTCACCGATTTCCGCATTGACCTCTGACAACAAAAAAAAGAAGGAGAAAAAAATGAAAGAAACAAAAGACATGAACAAAAACATTGTATTGAACGGCGTCACATTCAGCCCTGACATGACCAAGCTCATCAAGTATCCGGAGAAACGGAAAAGCTCCTTCTACTACATACCGGATGATGTAAAAAGCATTGAGAGCTACGCCTTTGACAACTGCAAGAACCTGACCACACTGGTTATCCCAGCCTCATTAGAGACAATAGAGATGGCAGCATTCCACGGATGCGACAACCTTAAAGACTTCCTCCTGCCAAGGGTATGCTCGAGATTCCTCTTTAAGAACGGCAGGTTGTACAGTCTGCCCATGGGAGACCGGCCTGAGAGCGAGAAAAAAGACATAACCACAAGGATCTTTTATCCCGACATCGATTTCTGCATCCCCGAAGATATGAACACAATGCCAGATTTCAAGACGTATTATCCAGATGGCTCCATATTCGGGCGCGGAGATAAATACTCAGAACTGGAAATTTATGGCAATGTGCGAAACGTAGTAATACACAAGAATGTCACCGACCTTTCAGGGGGAATGTTCTTTGGTTTCAAAAACCTGAAGCAGTTCACTGTGGATGACGAAAATCCTTTCTTCAAGTGCGTGGACGGTGTCCTGTTCTCCAAGGATGGTACTGTGCTCTACAAATATGCCCCGGGTCTTGAAGCAACAACATACAAGGTGCCGGACGGGGTCAGGACAATAGGAGTTTCCGCCTTCGCGGACAACCAGAATCTTGAGGAGATTATCCTGCCTGACAGCGTGACTGAACTGGCAGAATATGCCTTTTCTGGCTGCACGAACCTGGACGATGTGGTTCTTCCACAGGGGCTTAAGACTATAGGTGACAATGCTTTCGATGGTTGTTGGGGTATTGGAGAATTTGTCATACCTGATTCGGTGACAAGCATCGGAAAAGAAGCATTCAATGGAAGCGAAATAGAAGGAATAATCCTGCCCTCGGACATCGACAGTATAAGAGAGGGCACATTCCAGGATTCCTGGCTGGAAAACATAGGGATAGGCCCTAATGTCAAATACATAGATGACTATGCATTCAGCTGTTCCAAGATTTCCGAAATAACAATTCCAGATTCGGTAGAGGCAATCGGAGAGGGCGCATTTGAAGGATGCGAAAATCTGACAACAGTATATATCGGAGCCGGGGTAACTTCCATCAGGTCATCAGCGTTCAAGGACTGTGACAATCTGGAAAGAATTGAAGTGGATCAGAATAACCCCAAATATACCAGTGTGGACGGAATACTCTTTGACAAGCTGACCGGCTCTCTTGAGGAATATCCAAGGCAGGCTCCCATGCCCAGCAGTTTCATGAAAAAGGTGGATGGCGTATTCTTCTGGGGAACCGTACTCATGGAGTATCCCGAGGACAGGCCTGATACCAAGTATGTTATTCCCGAATGGGTCAGTGATATCTTCCCCTATGCCTTTGCAGGATGTGAGCATCTTGAGGAGGTGGTGTTCCCCAAGGATCTGGATTCTATACCTATCAGTGCATTTGCTGACTGCCAGAGCCTTAAGCGGATAAAACTGACTGGTAACATCTGGAAGATAAATTTCCGGGCCTTCAGAGGCTGCACCAGTCTGGAGGAGATTGAGCTGCAGAATTCGCTTGAAGTTATCGGAGAGGAAGCCTTCAAAGACTGCTCAAGCCTTAAGGAGATACATCTGCCGTCGGGGCTTAAGCACATAGAGAAAAGGGCATTCAGCCGGTGCACAGGATTGAAGGAACTGATTGTTCCGAACACGGTCGAGGACATCGGTGACAAGGCTTTCAAGAACTGCAGGGGGCTTTCATCGATCACCCTCTCAAATGGCCTGAAAAAAATCGGAAACGAGGCGTTCGCAAGATGCTACAGGCTTACAAAGATAGTTGTACCCGAAAGCATCTGCACTATAAAAGAACTGGCATTCTCTTACTGCAAGAGACTTAAGTCGATCACCATACCTCTTGCAGACGATATTGAAGAAGGCATCCTGAGAGGATGCAACAAACTCGAGGATGTAAACATAGCAGAGATCAAGGGAGAGTACTTCTCCACCTGGTACTACTCCACCCTATTTGACGAAGATGAAATACCCTTCTGAGCCTCTCCTTTTCTCCCGGCGTAACTGCCGGGGGTTATAATAAAAGAGCCTGTATCAACGATGATACAGGCTCTTTTTTTTTACTGCTGTTCGCGGGGTGCCTTGGGTGTGGCAAAATCCACCTTGAGCTTGCGGCCTCCGAACTCGAAACCGTTCAGTGCCTCTTTTGCCTTGATGGCATCTGCCTCGGAAGCCATCTCCACAAAGCCGAAGCCCTTGCCTTCGATGATCTTCACATACCCTACCTGTCCATACTGTGCAAACAGATCCTTTACCTCTCTGAAGCCAGTTGAATAAACCAGGTTGCCCACGTACAGCTTTGACTTTTCATTTTCCATTATGAAACCTCGATGATGTCTAAATTACCTTGATGATAGCACATAAAAATAAAAAGTCAATTTATTTTTAAGGATTGCTGAGCCCTATGAGGGATGATGCGCGGGTAAATAGCCTCTCCAACTCATCACCGGCAAAGCCCATCCGCTTCTGCACCAGATCCACCTCCCGGGCCGGATCGCCTATAGGGTAATCGCTGCCGAAAAGGAAGCTTTCTCTTGGGAAGTTATCCATGATATCTTTCAGGTTCTGGTCGTCGATATAGAGGAGCGCACTGGATGTATCCATATAGAAGTCGAGTCCCTTCAGGCTCTCAACCACCCATGGCCAGTGACGGTAGCCGCCTAAATGCGCAGCCACAACCTCGATACCGGGCACTGCCTTGAGTATCTTTGCAAGCTTCTGGGGTGATGACCAGTTCTCCTCCGGTGGATATACATCGCCCACGTGGAAGAGCACTGTGAACCTGCCTTTGGCCTCCTCCATCATATCGTAGAGGATAGGATTGAGCATATCTATCTTCTGGAAATCGGGGTGGAACTTAAGACCGCGGATTCCTGCATCGTAAAGCCGGTCCATCTCGCTTTTCCAGTCGGTGTAGTCGGTGTGGAGCGTGCCGAAGGGGATAAAGTGAGGGTAAGTCTTTTTCATGGTGATAGCCCAGTTGTTGGCAGGGATCACCTGGGCTGCGTTGGTGGCGGCGCAGAGCGCCACAGCTTTGTCTATGCCAGCCTTGTCCAACTTTTCCTTAAGGTCTGCGGCTGTGCCCCGGTAGGGCTGCCCCAGCTTATAGTGATCGGCCAGATGCTGAACCGCTTTCTCGGCTATCTTCTCGTGGAACACATGTGTATGTATATCTATTCTGCAGGACATAGCGCTATTGTAATCAGTTGACGCAAGTTTTGCAATAATTTATCCTTTATACATGGCTTACACCCATCTTTTTTTTGATGCAGACGGTACACTCTTTGACTTCAATACATCGGAGAAAAAGGCACTGGAGAAGGCTGTGCGCGCGCTGTGCGGCCTTTGGAGAGATGAGTTTGCCCCCATGTATCACGAGGTGACCAAGTGCACATGGAAGGAGCTTGAGAAGAAGCTAATCACGCTGGAAGATCTCAAGACACTGCGTTTTGAGCGGTTCAAGGATGTGTCGGGGCTCGATTTTGATGTGGCCGAGATGTCCCAGACCTACATAGATTTCCTTTCTCTGTCTGATGATATTTACCCCGGCACTATTGAGCTGCTGGAGGAGATGTCCAAGAAGTACACTCTGGTGCTGGCCACCAATGGTATTACTTCGGTGCAGAGAGGCCGGATTACAGCCACTGGAACTGAGAAATATTTCAAGGCGATAGTGATTTCGGAAGAGGCTGGCGTGGCCAAGCCCGATGCTGCATTTTTCCAGATTGGGGCCGAAAAGACGGGAAATCCGCCCAAGGAGAATATACTGATGATTGGCGACAGCCTGACATCGGACATACAGGGGGCTGTGAACTTTGGCATCAAGTCGTGTCTTATCGTGCCGCCCCATAAGGAGATGCCGACTATGGAGAAGTGCGAGCCAAAGCCCGACTTTATAGTAAGAAATTTTGACCAGCTGAAGGAGATACTCAGATGAAATATTTAGGAGCCCATGTTAGCGCATCGGGTGGGCTTTATAATGCGCCGCTGAATGCCAAGGCCATAGGAGCAAATGCATTTGCCATGTTCACCAAAAACCAGAAACAGTGGAGCGCCAAGCCTCTGACTGCGGAGGAGATTGCCCAGTTCCAGAAGGCGGTGGCGGAGGGCGGCTTTGATGCCGACTACATACTGCCCCACGACAGTTATCTGATAAATCTGGGGAACGCCGACCCCGAGAAGCGCGCCCGTTCCCTGGCCTCCTTCTGCGAAGAGATGGCGCGGGCCAGCCAGCTGGGGCTCAAGTACGTGAACTTCCACCCGGGCAGCCACCTGAAGGAGATATCCGAGGAGGAGTGCCTGGACCTGATTGCCGACTCGGTGAACCAGGCTCTGGCAGCCCCAGCCACTGGCCGCACCATGGCGGTGGCCGAAGCCACCGCCGGCCAGGGAACCAATGTGGGCTACAAGTTTGAGCACATTGCCCGCATCATCGCGGGCATCCAGGATAAGGCCCGGGTCGGCGTGTGCATAGACACATGCCACATCTTCGCCGCTGGGTACGATATCTCCACCGCCGCCGGGTTTGAGCAGGTGATGGCAGACTTCGACCGCATTATCGGCCTCAAATATCTTAAGGCAATGCACCTGAACGATGCAAAGAAGGAGTGCGGCTCCAGAGTGGACCGGCACGAGTGCATCGGCAAGGGCTGTATAGGGATTGAGGGCTTCAAATACATAATGCAGAGTAAATATTTCGACAACATGCCGCTGGTACTTGAGACCCCGGAGCCCGACCTCTGGCCAGCTGAGATAAAGCTGCTGCGCTCACTGGAGTGAAGCGCGCATCGAGTACTCACAACCGCAGTAGTTTTGCCGGTACAGCCCGTACTTCTCAGAAAGCTCCAGGCTTCGCTTGAAGCCGTTCTGCTTTTTGAAATTATAGGGCACATAGCCCTGCATATCCTTGGCAGCATTGAAAATCATCTCGGAAATCTTATGGGGACTCACTGTGAGTGTGGTAGTGAACTCCTCTATCCCCAGTTCTTTGGCCTTGGCCTCAGCGCGGGCTAAGTTGTAGGTGAAGCAGGCAGCGCAGCGCCTCCCCTTTTCAGGCTCGTCTTCAAGGCCTGCTATGGCAGCATTCCAGGAGGCGTGGTCGTACTCCCCAACTATCAGCGTAAGCTTATAGATATCAGCAAGCTTCTGCATGTAGAGAAGGCGCTTGTCAAACTCTTCCTTGGGATAGATGTTGGAATTGGAATAAAAAAGGACAACCTGGTAGCCGTCGGACAGAAGGCGCTCTACAGAGGCTGAGCTGCATGGGGCGCAGCAGCAGTGCAGAAGTATCTTTTTCACCGTTCCACCTGGAACCGGAAGGATTCCAGCAGGTTCAGCCTACCCTTCTCCACCGATACATTCTTGCGGTTGTCGATAAGCTTGCACACACCCTCGTTATAGTACTCGATAGAGATGTCGTAGACGCCTGGATCAAGCTCTACCTCTGCTGTGGACGAGAAAGCCGGCAGGAAGAAGCAACACCGGGTATCCGCATTCTCTGTGGCTGCCGATATTGCATCAAACATAAGGCCGCTCAAAAGGCCCAGTGTACTGTTGTCGGTGGCCTTTCCGATAGCATGGGAACCAAACTCACCCCCAACCTTCTTTCCGATTACCCGGAGCGCTGTTTTAAGCACCACCAGAGGCATCTTCCGCTTGTAGGTGTCCCGGGAAATGTTGTTCATCTTCTCAAGCAATTCCAAGTTCACCTCTTTGCCGTCAGCTCCTGTGATGCGCACCACAATCTGGTCCAGGGAATCCCAGCGGTCATCCATGATAGGAATCTCGAACCTGATTATTCCATGATCCGGCAGACCGAAGGATGGAAGCATTGTGAATCCCAATAGGTTGGCGGTATACTCATCGCTCTGATTAAGCGCTGTGAATGTTATCCAGCTTGGAGATGTGGTGGCGATGAATGTAAGAGGCTTCTTGACTGTGCACAGCCCGGTGAACGAGATAATGTCCAGAAGGGCCTTATCCTGGGGCTCCCTTGTTGCAGGAAGTTTGGGCAGATTAAAGTCGTAGACATAAGACTGCTCGGCAAAGGAGCGCTCAAGCCACTCAGACTCTATGCGGGCATCATCAAAAGCCTTGTCGGTGCGGAACAGCACTGTACCCAGATAGCGGGAAAGAGCGCTGTTGTGGAAATGGCAGTCGGCCTCGGGAACCCGCACCCCAGCCTCGGCATTGGCATTGTATTCATCGGTGGCATCCCTGTACTTCTGCTCAAGGAGCTCCATTCGCTCGTTAGCCTTCCGCACCTCCACCAGGGCATCCTCGGTATTGTTCAGGGCAATGTAATTAAGGCATTTGAAGATATGGACATAGAGCTGCTCAAACTCCTCGCCTGCATACTCCTTCACCTTGTCATTTATAATGTAGGAGCCAATCTCACGGGAAATACTCTTGGCGTAGAGCTCATCGGACAGGCGCTCGGCCTCATCCAGAGCCTTGTTGCTCTCCTCATACAGCCCCGCATAATGGCACAGGAAGCCGTAGTCCAGATAATAGAGAAGTGAATTCTTCCCTTTATAATAATTGCTCTCCTGCTTCTTCTCCACCTCCTTGGTAGCGCCTTCGTAATCCCCTGTCATAAGGGAATCCTCGGTAACAGCACGGAAATCCATGGAAGCACAGCCTGCCAGCATAAGCACCAGCAGGCCAAGAATGAGAATGGAGAGCTTTTTGGTCATTATCAGCCCTTAACTTTGGACTTTGTGATAATCTTCTTGATCTCGGTGTTGCCGATCCAGCACTTCTCGTTGCTCTGGATATGGATAAGCTCCAGGTTCACCTGATAGAAGATAGCTTTCTTCTTGTCGAGCTGGTCGGTGATTGTGGTGATGACACCTTCCAGCATATAGTCGGCGCCGTACTCCTGAGCCAGCTTCTTTGCGGTCTCCTCGCTTGCATATTCCTGCTGGTCAAGACGCTCTGCTCTCAGCTGCTCGCGCTCCTCTGCGCTTGCTACGATCTTGGCTGTGCCGGAATTGATAACCTCGCGCTCAATTGCCTTGATGAACGGAATAACCTCGATGTGCTCTGAGCTCTTGTTGCGGATTGTTCCCACGATGATTGCAGGCTTCTTGCCGTTTGCTGCGGTGAACTCGCTTGCCCATGGGCGGGTGGTCATGTCTTTCATAAGCTCCTCGGCCACGATGCGAGAGTCGGTGTCGTTCCATTTGCCGCTGTAGTCGGTCACTTTATCTGTCTCAACTCTTTCAACCTTTACTGACTTACATCCTGCAGTCAGAATGACAGCTGCAAGAATCAAAAATACTAACTTTTTCATACATTTCTCCTACAGAGAATATAATAAAAAAATAAGAAAAGTACAATAAAATGTTGTTATATTATAACCCCGGTGTCGAAGGAGATGGGAGGAGCGAAAAAAGGGCTGTCCGAAGACAGCCCTACGACACTCTAAAACAAGTTCAGAGTGGTAATAGTTAATCCAAAGCACGGACAACACGCACTCGATAACTATCGTACTTATCACTAGGGTACGTGCCACCATTATCAAATACAAAACTATACGCTCGCTCACCGTCATCAGCAGGCGCAGACGATGACCAGAAAGAACCATTGCTTGGTATTTTTTTTACAGTAACACCTGCACTGCTTAAGGCAGTCATTGTGTTGTTTATCGTAGTCCTGTTGTTATACAGACTCCTTAGCTCACTGTCGCCAAGAACATATTTTGCTGACGGCAAGAACCAGCCTGTAGTATATCCAGTCACGCTATAGGTGTTTGCATAGTTGAAGGCAGGATAGTTGGTGGCTGCATCCGCAGAGCCAGTCGGGTCTGCTGCTTGTATCACTGCCCAGTTGCCCTCTCCAGCTGTATTACTGGTCGAAAAAACAGTACTACACCCTGTTGTATCTTCTTTAGCCCATTTCAAACTGTCAGACTGCAGCAGACCAACCATATATATCTTGCCTGTAATACCTGCAGTACCTGTCTCGCCGAAATAGGCGACTATTCCTGCCGGCTGGCTTACTGCTAAATATTCAGCCGGCGCTGATATAAAGTTACTATAAGAGACATATTTGCCATTCTGCAGGACAATATCACCGACAGCTAAATTATTTTTCTCTGTATATATCGGGCTAAATGTCCACTTTGCATAGACTGTGATGTTGCCAGTCACAGTGGTTCCGGCAGTGAACTGTGTGCCTGCTCCTCCTGGCTGGGTGTACCAACCGCCGAATGCGAAGCTGGTCTTTTCCGGTGCAGTCGGCAGAGAGCCTACCGTGGTCGCTGGATAAGTCACTGTCTTGCTAGTCGGGCTTGCCGGTGTTGTCGCACCCTGCCCGTCAAAGGTAACAGTGTAAACTGGGTTCCACTTTGCGTAAACTGTGATATTGCCAGTCACAGGTGTTCCAGCGGTGAACTCGTCACCCGCTCCACCGGTCTGGGTGTACCAGCCGCCAAATGCGAAGTTTGTCTTCTCCGGCGCTGTCGGCAATGAGCCTACCGTGGTCGCAGGGCTGTTCACCGTCTTGCTTGACGGGTTCACATGGGTGGTGGCTCCCTGGTCATCAAATGTCACTGTGTAGCTGTAGTCAGCCCAGTATGCATATACAGTGATGTTGCCGGTGACCGGTGTGCTGGCCGTGAACTGTGTCCCGCCTCCTGCGGTCTGTGTATACCAGCCCATGAAGATCTGGCCGTTCTTTGCAGGATTTGCCGGCAGCGAGTCTATTGTTGTGGCAGGGCTGTTCACTGTCTTGCTTGCCGGACTTACAGGTGTGGTGGCACCCTGGTCATCGAAATTGACTGTGTAGTTGTAA
>JAEEGH010009586.1_pt1 | contig 22554 bp, 18 predicted proteins | sample 9134181 | NCBI WGS metagenome assembly JAEEGH01 (sample SAMN16246544, study PRJNA631951) | gut metagenome | biome: gut microbiome; feature: rumen; material: DP-attached | host: Bos | place: Iran: Karaj | collected 2018-10
CTTGACCCGGCATCCATCAACGTCAGCATTGGCAAGGCTACGCCCGTCATTACCGCTCCTACTCCCGTTTCTGGACTGGTATACAACAGCGCTGACCAAGCATTAGTCACGCCAGGCTCAACGTCGGGTGGCACTCTCGTCTATTCGTTCGACAAGTCGACCATTCTCCCTGGCATGCCAAGCGGCAAGGCGGCAGGAGCCTATAAGGTCTATTACAAGGTGATAGGCGATGACAACTATACCGATGTCGACTGGAGCAGTGTCGATGTCAACATCTCCAGGGCAACGCTCATCGTCAGCGCTGGCAATTACTCCAAGAAGCAGGGCGACCCGATGCCTGAGTTCAAGGCCACGTATGCTGGTTTCAAGGGCAGCGACAACGAGAGCGTGCTGCAGCAACAGCCTACGCTGACCTGTTCGGCATCAGCGTCAAGCGCTCCCGGTCAATATACTGTGCGGGTAGATGGTGTGCTGGCTGCCGACTACAACATCAACTATGTTGACGGTATGCTTACTGTGGTCGATGCCGACCAGGTGGCCGTTACCGCCAAGAGCTATACTATCACCTATGGTGACGACATACCTGCATTGGAATACGAGTCGGCAGGTGCTGCCCTCAGCGGCCAGCCCGAGCTGTCGTGTGCCGCCACCAGCAGCTCGCCTGTAGGTACTTACCCCATCAACGTGAGCCAGGGCAGCGTCTCCAACTACAATGTCAAGTATGTCAGTGGAACGCTGATTATCAATCCCGCCACGGTTACCGTGGTGGCCGATGCCAAGACCAAGACCTATGGCGAGCCCGACCCCGAGCTCACCTATCAGGTCACGGGCCTCAGAAACGGCGACGTGCTGACAGGCGGACTGACGCGTGTCGACATCGAGGACGTTGGCACCTATAATATCATTGCCGGCTCCCTCAGCGCAGGCAGCAACTACCACATGGAGTACACAGGCGCTACGCTGACCATCACCAAGGCCGTGCCCCAGGTAACGGCTCCCGCTGTTGCAACGCTGTCCTATGACGGCACCCCCCAGCCGCTGCTCACATCGCCTGCAGTAACCACAGGCGGTATCGTGGAATATTCCGTCGACGGCGCTTCGTGGACAACCGACATTCCCACGGCGACAGAGGCAGGCAACTATACCGCCTACTACCGCGTCTTTGGCGGCGATAACTACAAGGACGTGGAGCAGCAGTCGGTAAGCGCTACCGTGGTGAAGGCTCCGCTCACCATCAAGGGCGGCTCCTACACCAAGAAGCAGGGTGAGGAGAATCCCGAGTTCACGCTCACCTACGAAGGCTTCAAGAACCAGGAGACAGAGGCGGTGCTCACGCAGTTGCCCGCTGTCACCACCGAGGTGAAGAAGGAAACAGCCCCCGGTAAGTATGAGATTACCGTCAGCGGTGCCGAGGCTGCCAACTACGTTATTACCTATGTCATGGGCGAGCTCACCGTTACCGATGCCGATCCCATTGTCCTGACCGCCAACAGCTACACCAGGGAGTATGGTGAGGAGAATCCTGAGTTTGAGTTCACCACCGAGGGCGCCGAGCTGGACGGTATTCCTGAAATCGAGTGTGAGGCCAGCGCCTCGTCGCCAGCAGGCACCTACGACATCGTCATCAAGAAAGGTGGCGTGAACAATTACAACGACACCTATGTCAACGGTACGCTGACCATCACCAAGGCCCCGCTGAAGATTTCGGTTGAGAGCTGCACCCGCAAGCAGGGTGAGGATAACCCCGCGTTCACGCTCATCTACGAAGGCTTCAAGAACGACGAGACTGAGGCAGTGCTCACCAAGTTGCCCGTGGTCACCACCGAGGCAACGAAGGCTTCCGAGCCTGGCGTGTATGAACTGACCATTAGCGGTGCTGAGGCTGCCAACTATGATGTGGCCTATGTCACGGGCAACATGATGGTCACGTTTGCCGACCCCATTGTCCTGACCGCCAACAGCTACACCAGGGAGTATGGCGACGAGAACCCCGCGTTTGAGTTCACCACCGAGGGTGCTGCCTTGGACGGCGAGCCCGTCATCGAATGTGAGGCCACGGCAACCTCTCCTGTCGGCACCTACGACATCGTCATCAAGAAGGGTGGCGTGAACAACTACAACGACACCTATGTCAACGGTACGCTGACCATCACCAAGGCTCCGCTGAAGGTCACGGTGAAGGATGTCGTGCGCGAGCAGGGCGAGGATAACCCGCAGTTTGAACTCGTCTACGAAGGCTGGAAGCAGCAGGATACCGAGAGCGTGCTTGCCAAGAAGCCCGTGGCAACCACAACCGCGAAGAAAGATTCGCCCGTCGGAGACTATGAGATTGCCGTCGACGGTGGTGAGGCCCAGAACTACGAGCTGAGCTATGAGAAGGGCAAGCTCACCGTCACCGTCCCCAGCGAGATTGGCGAGCTGCTCCTGTCAGGTCGTCCGTTTGATGTCTACACCCCCTCAGGCTTGAAGGTACGCCATCAGGTCACCACGCTCGACGGCCTGCCCCAGGGCGTCTACATCATCGAAGGTAAAAAGATCGTTGTCAAAGACAAGCGGTTGTAAAATATCCCCTCCCCGTTTGCTCCGAGTAAACTCCCAGTTTACTCGGAGCAAATTCATAGTTTACCCGGGGTAAACTCCCACGGAACTGCCGCGCCACAGGAGGATGTTACATGTTACATTTTCGGTTATGTATAAGAAAAACGAGCTGACGGTTTGGTAGGCTCGTTTTTTATTCGTACCTTTGCAGGCAGTTTTTAAAAAAAGAGGAAAATGGGATTTTGGAATAAGATTTTCGGAAAGAAGGAGGAAACGGCGAAAGTGGGCGGCATGGAGGACTTCATGACGCTGATTCGCGTATATTTTCAGGCAGTGATGGCTGCCGACCTGCATATCTCGAACCTGGCAGCATTGCCCGACCTGAGGGTGTTTAAGTCGACGCTGAAGATTCCTACGGTGAACAACCGACTGGGCGTTGGCGAGAAACAACGGGTGACGAAGATGATGAAGGAGATCTACGGTATGGACGATTCGTTCACCAAGGAGCTGGACCAGAGCATTCGCCGCCGTTGCAAGGGTCCTCAGGATGTGCAAACGTATATGTACCAGTTCCAGGGATTCTCGCAGGACCTAATGATGCTCACGTCGAACCTGATGAAGTTTAAGCTGCGCGTGCCGAGCTTCTTCAAGAAGACCATCTACACGATGACGGAGAAGACGATCAACGACATCTTCAACAAGAACGACTTCACGGATGCTGGCGTGATGAAGACGGTGGTGGATATCCGTAAGTACAACCAGAAGCTGGGCTTCTCGCAGAAGTGGGTGACCGACTTCGTGTACCGTGTGGTGATGTTGGCAAAGAAGGAGAAACAGCCTGCTGACGACGGAAAGAAGTGAAGAACTTCTTAATTAATATTAAATAACAGGCGCAAAAGCAGGACATTACGAGGAAAATGCCTACTTTTGTAGGAACAAAGAATGTAGTCATGACTCAGAACGAGAAGACTTTAGCCGCTTTTGAGGCTCGCGTGAGGCAGCTGATTCTCCGTTTTCAGGAACTGAAGAAGGAGAATGCGGAGCTTTACAGCGTTGTCGAGAAGCAGGAGCAGGACATCAAAACCCTTGAGGCAAAGCTGGCTCAGGCAGAGAGTGACTACAATTCGCTGAAGATGGCGAAGATGATTGAGATTATGGATGGCGACCTGGAGGGTGCCAAGGCTCGGTTGTCGAAGCTTATCCGCGAGGTGAACAAATGTATTTCAATGCTGCAAGGCGACAGTAAATAGCCCGACGCAAGATGTGCCAATAGCTAATCGCCGAGAAAAAGTCCAGAACAATGGCAGAAGTAAACAAAGAGAAACAACATATCAGTCTCAATATCTGTAACGAGAAGATTGACATCTACGTCAAAGGCGACGAAGAGACCTTCTACCGTGATGCCGAGAAACTCGCCAGGAATACCTACAGCAAGTATGAGGAGCTGTTCAAGGGGCGCCGCAGTGAGCGCTTTGTGGCAGCGACAGCCTTGCTGGAGATTGGTGTGAAGTACCAGATGGAGCACGCCAGCAAGGATACCGACTCCTATAATAGTCTTCTCGAAAAACTTACTTCCGACATTGACGAAGCACTGAAGTAAGCGGTTTTATGACAGAGAAGATTATTAACGTTTATATAAATTAATTTATGGTTCTATCTATTATCATAGCCGTGGCCGCCCTTATCATAGGAGGCTTTTGCGGATACATGATTTTCCGTTACGTACTGAAGGGAAAATTCAATGAGATGGTTGATGCCGCCGGTAAGGAGGCTGAAGTGCTCAAAGAGAAAAAACTGCTTGAGGTGAAGGAGAAATTCCTGAACAAGAAAGCTGAGCTGGAGAAGGAAGTGCAGCAGCGCAACCAGCACATCCAGCAGAGCGAGAACAAGCTCAAGCAGCGTGAGATTTCACTGAATCAGCGCCAGGAGGAGTTGGGACGCCGTAAGAACGAGCTCGACAACCAGCAGCAGCGCATTGACAATGAGAAAAAGCTGCTTTCGGTGAAGCAGGACGAGTTGGAGAAGATGCAGCTCAAGGAGCGTGAGAAGCTGGAGGAACTTTCGGGATTGAGCGCTGAGGAGGCTAAGAACCGACTGGTGGAGTCGCTCAAGGACGAGGCGCGTACTGACGCGCAGGCGTACATTAATGAGATTATGGACGAGGCCAAGCTCAATGCCAATGCACAGGCGAAGAAGATTGTGATTCAGACCATCCAGCGTGTGGCTACCGAGACTGCCATTGAGAACTCTGTCTCTGTATTCCATATTGACAACGACGAGGTGAAAGGCCGCATCATTGGTCGCGAGGGTCGTAACATCCGTGCCCTTGAGGCTGCCGCAGGTGTGGAAATCGTTGTGGACGACACCCCCGAAGCCATCGTTATCTCGGGCTTCGACCCCGTTCGCCGCGAGGTGTGCCGTCTGGCACTGCACCAGCTGGTGAGCGACGGCCGTATCCACCCTGCCCGTATCGAGGAGGTGGTGACCAAAGTGAAGAAGCAGCTTGACAATGAGATTATCGAAACGGGTAAGCGCACGGCTATCGACCTGGGTATCCACGGCCTGCATCCCGAGCTGATTCGTATTATCGGTAAGATGAAATACCGCTCTTCATACGGTCAGAACCTGTTGCAGCATGCCCGCGAGACCGCTAACCTCTGTGCGGTGATGGCTGCCGAGCTGGGACTGAACCCCAAGAAGGCCAAGCGTGCCGGACTGTTGCACGATATCGGTAAGGTGCCCGACGAGGAGAGCGAGATGCCTCACGCACTCTACGGTGCAAAGATTGCCGAGCAGTTCAAGGAGAAGCCCGACATCTGCAACGCCATCGGTGCCCACCACGACGAGATGGAGATGCAGACACTGCTGGCTCCCATCGTACAGGTGTGTGACGCCATCAGCGGTGCCCGTCCTGGTGCCCGTCGCGAGATTGTAGAGGCATACATCAAGCGTCTGAACGACCTGGAGGCCATTGCCATGAGCTATCCCGGAGTTACCAAGACCTACGCCATTCAGGCTGGTCGTGAGCTGCGCGTCATCGTCGGTGCCGACAAGATGAGCGATGCTGAGACCGAGGCCCTGAGCGGTGAGATTGCTACGAAGATCCAGAACGAGATGACCTATCCCGGACAGGTGAAGATTACCGTCATCCGCGAGACCCGTAGCGTAGCCTACGCCAAGTAAGCTTGGGAAAAAGCGCGATCAGAAAGATATAAGCGAAGAAAACGAGTACACCAGCCATCATTGCGATGGTTGGTGTACTTTCTTTTTGGGTAACAGCGAAAGTACACTGATACTGAATCATACGGTCGATATAGGCATCGACAGTTTCCCAATGCCCTGCCTCGGCTTCGCTGACAAGTCTTGGGAATACCTCTTGGATGTACTTCTGATGTTCTGAGCCCAATGAGGCGGGCAGCTTTTCCGAGGGGGCGTACCAGACGACCTTCCCGTCGGCACCCTGATGGGGGAAAAGACGAAGCGACTGCCAATTGTCCTGATAGAAGACGAAGGACGTAAACTGCTGCTCAGCCGTGAGACTATCGTTGGGCGTAAGAATCCGCCGGGCATGATAGCCCAGCGGATAAATGCCTGTCTCGTCGCAGATAAACAGCCGACAGAAATGGGCGGCCTGTGCCTGTGGTATGGTGTTCATCAGATACTCTCTATGAAACGTACAATGGCATCACGGTCAGCCTTTGGCAGGTTGTAGAACTTCTCGGTAGCCCGGTAACCGTCGGATTTCTTGGAGTAGCCGTGCCACATGATGGCCTCGATGACCGTTCGCGCCCGACAGTCGTGCAGACGGTCGTCGCTGCCCGTCAGCTGACGGCTCAAACCGCGTCCCCAGAGCGGGGTGGTGCGGCACCAACCAGTGCGGATATCGTTGACCATGAAGAGACGGTGCTGCACCATATCGGTATACGGCCAGATGGTTTGGTTGGGGAATTTGGGCAGCATCTTCGAGGCATCCTTGCCGATGCTTTGTGCGTAGGCCTTCGTGGCAGCATCCACCCACATGTTGTCCTGTCCCGTCTTCCACGACGGACGGTGGCACTGGGCACAGCCAATCTGCGAGAACAACAACTTGCCACGCTGCACATCGGCAGCATCGAGGTTGCGGGCAGCAGGGACTGCCAATCCACGGTGCCACACCATAAACTGGTAATACTGCTTGTCGCTCATCTCGTCGCGGCCGTTGTAGGGGGCTCCCTTATAAAGATAGGTGTCGAAGGTTTCTTTCTTGGCTATTGAGGAACAGCTCAGGATCTCGTTCACCCGTTGGCTGATGCCCTCGCTGGTGCCGTCGGCATAGTAGGGGTGTAGGATGCTGGATGCGCTGGCACCATGCTCCTTGATGTAGCTGATGACCTCCTCGTCCTCGCTCTGAGCCTTTGCCCAGGCGGGGGTGGTATAGAGCCAGTGGCGGTCGGAACGCGTGACGTTGGTAATGTTCCAGATGGCGTTGGCTCCGGCACCGTCTTGCAGCGTGCCGCGGGTCATGGCATAGGTGAAACGCTTCAGCGGGCCTCGGGTGCCGTGGAAAGTGCCGGTGTCATTATAGCCGGCAGCGTAGTAGGCAGAGGCCTTGAACTGGTTGGCTTCCTTGTCCCACATGGCGGGATTCAGTTCTACGTAAGGCGCCTCGGCTGCCCACTGCCGCTCAATCTCCTCATCGTCGATAGCGTCCAAGAGTCCTGTGCCATAGATGCCGATGGTTGATTCCAGGCGCACATCGTAGTTCTCGGGCTTCGGGTTGGTGTTGAAGGCCGACTGCGGGATGCGCACCTCGGGGTAGATGAGCGCATAGCGTTCACCGTCGGGGAACTGCATGGCCAGTCCGCTCTCCATCTCGCTCACGCTCTTCCACTCAATCTGTATCTGACTTTCGTCGATGGGCGCCTTGAAGGGCGTCATTGCCTGCGTCTGCGGCATGCCCGTCACCTCGCTGATGTAGGCGTTGTTGTCGGGATGATAGATGACCAAGAGGTAGCCGTTGCCCACCTGGTTGGCGCGGTATTCCGTCTGTCGCTTGCCATGTCCGTAGGCGGGATGGCAGGCAATACAGGAGTTGCGCACCCATGCCGGGCCAAGGCCAAGGCGAGGCTGCTGCTCAAAGGTGTAGAGGTGCTCGAAGAAGTCCTCACCGGTAGTGAAGTCCTCTTCCATTCCGGCAGTGTTTTCAACAGCGGGAGCGGGGGCTGAATAGCTCGCTTTCTCGGTGGTGCCGAGCTGTCCACCAGGGAACCACTCCTCGGCCGTAAAGACATCATTCGCCTTGCCGAATACTTCCTCAGCGGGAGTCAGCCCACCGAGGTCTTGCTTGGTGTCGTCATCATCGGAACATGCTGACAGCAAAGGTGCTGCCAGCATGGCCACGATGGATAATCGTGATAGTTTCTTCATAGCTTATTCGTATTACATTGTTTCAACTCTTCTCGTCTTCTTGTCTTCTCGTCTTCTTATTCCCCCGAAGTCGACTCCCAGTTCGTCGGGTCGTCGAAGTTCTTGTTCCACACGATGCCGCAGTACTTCACGAACGGTGAAGGCATGTTAGAGATACCGGCGATGCTTGCCACGTAGGCATTCTCGACGGCAGTGTTGATGCTGCTCTTGCCAACGCTGGCAAAGAAGGTGTGGAACGAATACTGGTTGGCTTTCTTGTCGGTAGAGCCGAGCCACACGTTGCGGATGCTGCGGATGTTGTCGCGGAAGTCGGCGATAGAGTTGTAGCTGTAGGGCGACTCCACGTAGGCAATGTCACCAGCAGAGAAGGGGTTGGCAATCTTTGCCGTACCCACCTCGTTGCCGATAGCTACGCACGATCCCTCGTCGTTGCTCAGCACCTGGGCGATGGCTGCCTGCAGGGTGGGGAAGGTGCTCTTGCTGCCGCTTATTCCAGCCAGTGCCAGGTTCTCACCGTAGGTCAGGCCGTTGGCAGTAGTGTAGCCAAGTCCGGCAGCCTTTACCACGCTGACGCGGCTCGCGTTTTTCTCGCCCTCCCAGGCCACCTGCAACTGGAAGCAGCGCTCCTTCAGCAGACGGCACACCTGCTGCGCATACTTCAGTTCGTCGGCACCGCTCACATTCTCGTAGTTGGTATAGGTGTCGTTGCCTTGCAGCTCGCTCACCTTACGGTTCTGACCATTGCGGAAGAGAATGAACTCGAGGGCATGGAAACCGAGAATGGACGACTCGTCCTCTATCTCGGCAGTCATACCGCCTTTGAAGTAGTCGAGCAGTTCGGCACGGTCAAGGGGCCATGAGTCGATGGTGGGGTCGATGCTGAAGTCGGAGGCAGCACCACCGAGGAAAGCCTCGGAGCGTTCCCAGTTCAGACGGGCATTCTTGAAGTCGGCGCACGCCTTGTCAATCTGTGTCTGGGTAATGGTGGCCACCGTCAGGCCGTTGAGCGTCTTCTCCAAATCCTCCACATCGTCGGCTAACTTGGTGTAGGTAGGCACGATGACGTTCGACACCAGGTTCTCAAGCACCTTGCGCAGGTAAGCCTCCTGCACTTCACTCAGCTTCGACGTGGCGATGGCCGTGTTGGCCTTCGTCAGCTCGCTCACCAATGTTGCGCAAGCATCGATGGCCTCGTTGCCAAACGCCTTGTTGCTGTAGTTTGCCGCTGTGGTGTTGGCAGGATAGTTGTCCTCGTCCACCAGCGGGGCAGTGCTTACAATGTTAAAATCACTCACGTTCTCGTTGTTGTCATCGTCGCTGCTACACGATGTCACTGTCATTGCGCCCATCAGGACGCCGACACACAAATACCAAATCTTTTTCATTGCTATAACGTCTTTATATGTATTGTCTTAACTCCTTAACTCCTTAACTCCTTAACTCCTCGTCAACTCGTCAACTACAAAAAGAACCCCTCATACGCCACGCTGATGCTTACCGACGGTTCGTCATTGTAGATGGACTTCAGCAACCGCTTCGAATATTCCGCCTTGATGACAATCTCGTCGATGGGATGATAGTTCACGCCTGCCGCAAAACGCTTCACCGCCGTATAGTTGTAGGCCGTGCCCTTCGTCTTGCTGGCATAGGGGTCGTATTGCTCATAGCGGCCGAAAACATAAAGATGCTCCTCCTTCTTACGCAGGCTCTCCACTTGCGAGAAGATGTCGTAACCCGCCTCGATGCCCACCGCATAGGCATTCTTCGATACAAAGGCCGAGTGCTTGTAGGGCGACTTTGAGTTCAGACGGTTGTAGATATACTTCAGCTCACCAGCATCGCCCAGGTAACCGTAGTCTGCCTGCCCACGAACAATCCAATTGTGACCCTTGTAGCTGAAGTCGAAGGCGCCTATCACCACCTGACCCTTATACTCCGCGTCCACGCCAGCGGCATTGTTCGGATAACTGTTGCCTATCGAATGGCCGTAGTAGCCGCTAAGGCCCATGCGCAAACCCTCCACCGTGTAGTTGTCCAACCTCAGGGCCACGCCATATTTGTTGGCCACGTCAAACTCCAATGGCGACTTGGCACCGTTCTTGATCCAGTTCGTATTCGTGAAGTTGTCGGCATTCAAACCTGCCAGGAATTCCGCCTCGTAGCGGAAGTCACCGTAGCGTCCCCACACCGACACACCCGTCTGGTGCCAAGTAGAGGGCATGATCGTGTGCTCGCCCTCAGGACGGTACACCGTGAAATAGTTCAGCGGCTCGTGGTGGGCGTTGTTCAAGCCAACGGGTACTATAATATGTCCTACGCGCACGTTCACTGCCCGCGAAAAGCTCTTCTGTAGCCAGAACTGCTCCAGCTCAACCTCGCCGCCTTTCTCTACTTCCTGTTCCCATTCGCCGCCTTCCTCGTCCTCCTTCTCGTAGGCCAGGCCGTTGCCGCCATGCTCTATCTCAATCTCTGTGCCCAGCGACCAACCCTTGCCGAAACCATAGCCTAAGTTGATGACGGCGTGAGGAATGTCGAACCTGCCGTGACTAGGATCGTCCTTGTGCTCCTCAGGCTGGGAGTAGCGGCTCACGTGGTCGCTATAATAATTCCTACTAAAGTTCACCTCGCCGTATCCTCCCACGGTAAGGCCCTTCTGTGCTGCCATCGTACACACACTCAGCAGCATTCCTATTGTCATTATTGCTTTCATCTCTTTCACTATTGTCTTAACTCCTTAACTCCTAAATTCAAAAATCGGCTGCAAAAGTACAACCATTCCACCATAGCCGCAATACCTAAAAACAATGATTCTTCCTTCAAATACCTACTTTTGACGATTGCACATCTCGCAAAAAAGCACTAACTTTGCACCCGATAATAACTTATAGGTATGAAAAATCAGAAACAATACGAGGCAGACGACAAAATGATCTCCCTCATACGCGACAATTACGACCTGCTGCAGTCGCTCGGAAGCTTCGGCATCTCACTCGGATTCGGCGATAAAACCGTTCGCGAAACCTGTGAGGACAACAACGTCGACACCTACACCTTCCTTGCTGTCGTCAACTTCACCATCAATGGCAATGGCTATGGCGATTTCGAAAGCAATGAGCAGCTGCACATCCCGACGCTGCTACACTACCTTGATGCCAGCCACAGCTATTACCTCGACTTCCAACTGCCCTTCATACGACAGGAACTCGAGGACAGCCTCAATACCGATAACTCAAAGGCTACGGGAAGGCGCGATAGCGGGAATCTCGCCAAACTCATACTCAACCTCTACGACGAATATGCACACGAAATTCGCCGCCACATGATGTATGAGCAGCGAACACTCTTCCCCTACGTTCAGGCACTGCTCGACGGGAATGCAAACGCAGAATACAGCATAGAAACCTTCTCTAAGCACCATAAGGAAGCCGACAAAAAACTACGAGAACTAAAGCTCCTTATCATTAAGTACCTGCCGTCTGACGGACTACACAACAACAAGCTTACCGCCACACTGCACGACATCTACGACAACGAACAGTGGCTGCAACAGCACGCTATGGTAGAGGACTATATCTTTGTTCCCGCCATACGACGACTTGAGCAGCTCACTAAGCAGAACAATGTTACCAACAACATCAGCGGCATGATACTTCCTGCCGCCCAGAATGCCGACGCACTCAGCGAACGAGAGAAAGAGGTCATCATCAGCCTTGTACAGGGCATGTCAAACAAGGAAATCGCCGACCACCTCTTTATCTCCATCAATACCGTTATCACCCACCGAAGGAACATCGCTCGGAAGCTGCAGATACACTCCCCCGCGGGACTCACTATCTACGCCATCATCAACGGTCTAGTAGACATTAGCAGCGTTAAGCTCTGACGAAACTGCGGGTAGTGACAGCCATTACCTGTTCTTTACACCGTTAAAAAGACGTTTCGCGTACGCCCGAAAACCCTTTCGCGTACGCCCGAAACGTCTTTCGCGTTAGCGCAAAATTCACGAGCAATTTTTCTCGTAATCGTTATGATTGTCCACAATTAATAATATCGGAGGGTGCATCGCTGCGGCCTCCGATATTGTCCCGGGTACTACTCGTTCTTATATACTACTTTTATCCGATGCTATTCGATGAGTGCTGCCGAGAGCATCCGCTTCAGGTCAGCGGGCATATTGATGCGAAGGAGGTGATGCTCCGTTGCTTTGTCGTTCGCCGCGTTGCGAATGGTCAGGTGGTTACTGTCGGGCATGTCGTACACAATAGGCTCCATATCACCAAATTGCAGATACTCGTCCACTTCCTTCAGCCTTCCACAGTAACCGCTGCCTGCGGCGCGGAATGCCTTTGGCTCCTGACGGTGGTAATCAATGCTGAGAAAGAGGCTGTCGCTCACCAGCAGGTATTCCTGGCGGTTGTCCTCTTTCGTAGCCTTTCCTACAGTCATAGTCTCGCTCAACCACACACCCTGAAACCGTCCGCCCCGGCTGCTGTCACCCGCATGAACCATCGTAAGGAACAATTCTAAAATATCTTCGTCTACTGGTATGCGACTCCACTGGTCAGTAATCTCCGGCCCCTGCGGCATCGCGTTTTGGTAGGGTTCACGCCTCCACTCGTTTTGGAACGTGTTTTCATTGATGAACTTATAGCGTATGGGTTCACCCTTCGCATTCACCAGAGTATCATTGCGCAGCCCAATCCCTTCTGTTGAGAAAGAGAAAGACAGCGTCTTTCCATGGCGTGCCCGATAAGTCATGGTCAGAAACGTGTCATGGTTGTAAAAAGCTATCTGTTTTCCAAACGGATAGAGCTCCGTGTCGCTGTTACTGTTCCTCGTGAAGTCCATCTTCCACCAGCCTATCAGCGCGTGCTTCTTCTGCTGCTCATTCTGCTCGCAGGCTACAAACATAGCCGACATTAGCACTACCACGCACAACAACCACGAAACAATCACACGCCTCACATTCGAACGCCCATTGATGTTGGCATTCATAAACGCTACACGACACTTCATCGAACTCTGTCCGAAAGCAGAGACCATCCATGCACCTTTCCCTCTTTGCGTCATCGCCTGCAATAACGAGTACTGATAAGCCGAGCGGTCAACACCATGACTCAAAACGTCGCCATCCACCTGCACTTCCTGTTGCAGACGCAACTCACGCAGCAGCAGCCAGCAGAAGGGGTTGTACCAGTTGAAGGCCAACAATACATGAAATAGACACAGCCAGCGCAGATGCCGATGGCGCACATGGGCCAGTTCGTGAAGCGTCATGAAGTGTCGCATCTCGTCATCGACGCCACTTGGAATGAATACGCTGCGACCAAACGAGAAGGCATCGACACCATCGATGGCATAGATCCTTATGTTGTCCTTCTGGTCGATGTTCTCCAAATGGTGCATCAGGCGGTAGAGGCGCATCAGACGCCATGTAAGATTGAGCAGCATCACTGCCACGCCCACCCAAAACCATCCGAACAAGAAAGAAACGTTGTGGAAGAAGGGACGGACGGTTGCAACATTGGTGGCCACTGGTTCCAAAGTCTTCATTTTCATAATCGGCTTGGCTTCGCTGTTGGCGGCCACTGACTTGACGGGCTTCAGGACGGTTTCCTCTGGTTGCATCATTACTTCTACGGTAGTGTTCTGTTCTACCCAGTGTACTGGTGACAGTAGCCCGCAAGCCGTCATCATAACCATTGCTGCAAAAATGAATTTCATGGCGCATCGGGCTGAGCACTTCAGCCGAACCACTCCAAAGAAGATACCCGATAGCAGTGCACCCACACAAATGGCAGTCAAGGGGAATAATCCTGTTTCAAGAGAGTACATAGTAGTTAGTGATTATTTTAGAATTGGTTTTTATTCGTTGTTTTGCCTTTTTCAATTAGACTAAGTATTTCACGGAGTTCCTCGTCGCTAATTTCCTCGTGCTGTACGAAGAATGAAAGCATCTTCTTCACGGAACTGCCGAATATGTTATCGCGAACGTCTTGTAGCACGCACTTCACATAGCGTTCTCGGGTAAGCAATGGTGAATAGACAAAAGTACGCCCCGTACCGTCCTGTCGGCGGTGTTCTACGTAGCCTTTCGCTTCTAGTATCTTTAGGAAGGTGGCTACCGTCGTCCGAGCTGGTTGAGGCTCAGGGTAGAGTGCCACCAGGTCGTTTATGCTTACGCTCTGCGGTTGATCCCATAGCAGATTCATGAGTTCTGACTCAGCGCGTGTCAACGGTTTCAGGTTATTGTTCTCTATTTTGTTCATGACTGCAAAGTTAGGACAAAATGGTATTGACAGCAATGAATAATGGAGGAAACGCTTCCGCTTCCTCCATTATTTAACATTTATGTTTAGTTTATGCTGTTGCAATTTTTAGTTGTTAACGCTTCGCAAAATGACAAGGTGGTTATTTCATTTGCTCTAACAGTCGTGCGAGCTCTTCGAGGTCGCGGGCGTCAACCTTCAGGTCGAGCAGATTGCCGTCGCGGTTGAAGAGCTTGTAGGTGGGGAAGGAGTGGACATCGAGGTGGCGCTCGATAGCAGATTGCTGCTCGGTGGGCAGGTTGTAGTGCGCCACGTTGGGGCCGCTGACGTTGTACTCCTTGATGACATTCTCCCACGCCGTCTGCGGGCTGTTGTTGGCCAAGTAGAGGAACTGGATGTCATAGTCCTTTAGGCGGGCATACTCCTCGGTAGAGTGGGAGAGGGCCTCCTTGCAAGGGCCGCACCAGGTGCCCCAGATGTCGAGGAGCACGAACTTTCCCTTGTAGGGCTCGAGGAGCTTCTTCAGCAGTGCCTCGCCCTCGCTGAGGTCGGCTAGGTTGTCGGACGACTTCAGCACCAGCTTGTCGAACTCGCGGTTCTCGATGGCGAGGTAGTGGTCGTTCAGCTTCTCGACCATCGCCAAGCAGATGGGATTGTTGATCATTGCCCTCAGCGTGTCCAAGATATAGGGAGCCAGCGAGGTGCGCTCGTGGTCAATATGACTGTATGCCTGTCGACCAAGCCAGAGGTCCTTGATAAACGGATCGGCACCAAGCGAGTCGAGGGTCAGGACCTGTCGCTTCAAGGTGCTCATGAGCAATCCGCTATGGATGATCTTGGATGATCTTGGCGTTTGGATGATCTTATCCACCTCCTTGACCAACTCGGCATTCTGCGAATTAAGTTCTTCGGATTTGCGTACCTTTGCCTCGACGGTAGGTTCTGCATTAATGAGAGCAGCAGCCTCGTCTATCCATTTTGCCCAACGCGTGAGCAAAGCCAGTTCCTCGTCGTTGGAGGCAAACTCCTTGTAGTGGTCACGAAGGTTAAATGAGAACACGCCATTGCCTGCCCGTGCGGCATCATCGAGATAGTCGCCAAGGAAACTGCCAAGGTCGCGGTGCAGCGTGTAAGGCTTCTCCATCTTTGTCCAGAACGTGTCGTAGGCATAGCGGCGGGCATTGTCAGGGAGTTGGAAGTTGGGACCTCTGAAACGTGACTGTCCGAAGGCACGTGCCTGCTGCATCAGCGTGTTGCCTTTCCTGTAAACGTTGAAGCGGGTGGAAAGTGTAGGATGTTGCTCACAGAGCGCGTCGATGTTGGCGTATTGTGCCTTGAGGAGACTATCCACCGAGGCAATGTAGGGTTCAAAGATTTCCGCATCGCCTTTGCCGGCAGTCTCCGCCCCGTCATACAGATCTATGGTCTTCCAGTCGAGCGGATACTTGAAGAGCTCGTTCTGCAGGCGGCAGTCGTCGCCCATGAAGAAACGGCGCCCCTCCTTGAAGTCGTAGAGCATGAAGTAGGTCTTGCCGGGCTCGAACATTGTGCGGATGAAGCAACGCTGCCAGTCGATGAAGAACTCCGTGCTGTTCACAATGGGAATTTTTACTGTGAAGCGTCCCTGCTCGTCCAAATCGGCACTGACAGACTTCTGCTCGTCAGTAAAGATGTCTGTATAACCGAAGTCGAAAGTCTTCAGCTGCTTGTAGTGCTCCGGCATATCCTTGATCCAGCCAACGACGGTGACGGTATCCGTCTTGTAGCCAGTATCCACAAAGCCTGTGCGGGTGTCCTTCATGGGATAGTCGGGCAGGAAACGACTGGTAATCATCGAATACACAGCCTTATTGTTACCAATCTGTATCGCGCGCGTACCTTTTTTATCTTTACCGATGACAACCTTCAGCTCGTCGTTGCCGTTGGTCATGACGATGGTGCCCTCGCCAGTCTTGGGGTTCACTTCACCCTGCTTGTAATCCCAGAACTTACAGTCGTAGATGGCAAAGTCGTCGAAGAAGGCCATCTTCCAGTCGCCCTTATCGTCACGCCAGTAGGAAGGGACGAGTTGTTTCCAGCGCTCCTCCACCGGCTTGATGCCCTTAATCTGGAAAGCGCGGTCGCCGTCGCCCTCAATGAAGTCGAACGACTTGGTGTCCTTGGGCAGCGGTGGGAAGTGGAACGCCATTTCGCGCTTGCCGTCCTTGTTTGTCTGTACAAACTTGTTGAGTTCTATGCCATCGGCAGAAGTGATGGTATAGCGCTGATCTCCCACCTTCAGATAGGTGTCGCCAGCGAACTGAAAGCTAAAGTCAGGATAGTCCGAACGCTCCAGTGCAGTGATATACACCACCGTCTCATTGTCCTTCAGCTCGACCTTCGTTACGTCAAGGGCGAGGTTGAAGAACCCGTCGCCGTTACTGGTTCCAAACTCAATGGTGGGCTGCTCCCACACCACATCTTTCGCCTGGCCCGTCAATGCGACAAGGGCCAGCATCATGGTTAATGTAATGGTTTTAAGTTTCATGATTATTAATAGTATTTCTTGAGTTCTTGGGTTCCTTCTCTGACTTCCTCGATGATCTGCTGACAACGGGCACGAGTCATGCGGATGTTTGTACCAACAACTATTAAATCCTCGTCTGAGGGTAGTCCTTTGAAGTTAATGGTTGAGGCATGCTCTCCTAAAGTACAATCGTTCGTCAGATCGTAAGCTGGAGCCAACCTCCATTTGCCATCACGACAGATGAAGCTGAAGTTGCGGGCATGGTCGTCCATATTGCGGGCATAGACATTGAACGCCATCCGACGGAACTGCTGTTCTACGGCCTCAGGCGACTGTGTCAGATAGCCCGTCAGCTGCAACAGATTATGGTATTCCATCTTAGGCGGAGAAATCGGTTCGTTCAGCAACGCGCTGGCTGTGGCAACATGCAGACGAACGCCGTCCTCCATGTCAAAGCGACGAACGGCAAAGTACTTGTCTTCTATCAGCTTGAAGTCTGGCACATCAATACCGCATTGACGGGCCACCTTATTATATTCGTATTCTATCTGGCCCATGTTCTTAGGGTCGTAGGTATGACGAAACTTCACCAACCAATGACCATCGACATCGGAATAAAGACACTTAGGACGCACGCCGCCGGAGTTGCCGCTCTTGAAATAGAGCACGTCGGCATTCTCGTCTGTACGCTCTGACAGTACGTCGAGCGCCATCTGCTGCATTTCGTCAAAAGAGCGTTGGGATTCTTCATATTGCAGTTTCGTTTCAGGCACATAGCACAAGGCACCCATTCCAGAACTGCCGACTATGCTCAGCCACTGTACAGGGGTTAATCCTTGCGGGTCAACGCCTGACTTCTTGATTACCTTTCGTAACAGATATTCGCCGTAGCCGCCAGGCAAACTGTCCTCGAAAACGCCGAAGTTGCCATTGAACGGCTGATAATCAGCCGTGAAGAGGCCTGCCTTTAGGGGTAGTTGCAAAGGAGAGATGGAAAAGCCCGTCGAAAGCCAGTCTTTGTCATACTCGAACTGGCAAGTCGACTTGATGCCCATAGAAAGTGTTCCCACCTTCCGTCCGTGATACATCACGCTGACAGCCTGTACATCCTTTATCATACGCCTCGCTTTCTTGTTCGGTTTTTGTTGATTTCCAGCAGTTCCTCCATTGTGTCGTATTTCGGTTCTGCCAATAACTGCATGATTTCTTCAGAATAGCCTAAGGCTTTCGCTAACTTCACATACGACTCTAAAGAGATGGAGTGTTTCAATTCAAAGCGCTGAATGGACGAAGCGGGCACGCCGCTCATCTCCGCAAGACTCTTCGTGGAGAGTTTCTTCTCCAGACGCCTCGCCTTCAAGTTCTCTGCCAACCGCTGCATCGTCACTTGTAGCGGATAAGGGTCGTAAACATACTTATTCTGCGTCATATATTATGCATAACTCTTACAATTACCTCTTAATACATCAAATATGGTGTGCAAAGATACGAATAATCATCCAAACCACCAAATAATCTGCTGCTTATTTCTTTTTGCCGAATACTTCCGCCAGTTTCATTTCGATTTGGTTTCCACGCAGACTGCGGGCGAGGATGGTGCCGTCGGGGCCGAAGAGGATGATTTCAGGGATGCCGGTGATGCCGTAAGCATCGGTGGCAATCTTCTGAGAATTGATAATCTGAGGATAGGGCAGTTGCTCTTCCTCGATAGCTTTCAGCGTGTCCTCCGGTTTGTCCCATGCTGCGATGCCGAGCACCTGAAGACCGCTGTCTTTGTATTTATTGTAGGCAGCGATGAGGTTTGGAATCTCGCGGCGACAGGGGCCACACCATGAAGCCCAGAAGTCAACAAGCACGTACTGGCCCTTGCCTACGTAGTCGCTGAGGCGTGTCGTCTTGCCGTCATACTCCACAGCGAAGTCCACGAACATATCGCCCTCCTGTGGCGCTTTCACCTCCTCAAGAAGCCTCTGCTCCAGAAAGTACATATCCACATTCTGTTGTCCGTTCTCTTTACACAGGTTAATCATGGGTAGGATATCCTTCGCCTGCATGAAGTTCGGTGCCTCCAGCGTTACATAGATGGCCGCAGGGTCGGCTGCATGCTGTCTGACGAAGTCATGTGCCTCCTTTTTCAGTGTCTCTCGCTGACCGGCTTCCCATAACTCGTGGAGCCTGGTGCATGCTTTGGTACTCGCATCATTGAGCGGCGTCCCCCCGAATATAGCCCATTGGCTGTCCATCACGATGTTGCCGGCCTCAAGGATGAAAGGTCTGGATGGGCCGATTTTTTCTGTTTTTCCATTGTTTTCTACCCTCGCTTCTATCTGCAACGTAAAATACAGAGGCTGTCTGACATATCCGCTGATTTCGAATTTCCCGTCCTTCACGGCAAATTTCTGCTGTTTCTGTCCTTTCCGTATTATCCTTGTCGAGTCGTTGAGGATATACACGGAGTCGTATTTCACGACGTATGATGTGCCTTTGAACAGCGTAGAGAGGTCGCCGCTAACGGTGTAATTGTTCATTTGTGCCAGTCCCGTTATTGCAACAAGGGCGAGCAATAGGGTTATAATGGTTTTAAGTTTCATGATTGTCATTATTTGCTTGCGGCCTCCAACTCCTTACGGATGACGTCGTTACCAGGGAAACCGATGTTTTTGAAGGTTTGTTCGCCCTTGGTGTTGTAGATGGCGTAGGTGGGGATGCCTTCCGACTCGTATTTGTCGAGGATGTAGCCGTACTGCTCCTTCGTCAAGTAGTAGTGGTCGCCGTCGATGTCCTTGAGCATCTTCTGCCACGTTTTCAGCGGCGACGTGGGTGAGGTGAGGTAGACGAACTGGATGTTCTTGCCCTTCATCTCTTCCTTCAGGGTCTTCATGTACTCGTGACCTTGACGGCAAGGGCCGCACCACGTGGCCCAGATGTCGATAAGCACGGCCTTGCCCTTATAACGGTCGAGGATGGTCTGCAGAATGTTTTCAGGAGCTACGTTGTCGAACTTCTGATAGTAGACGCTCTGCTGGCTGGTCAGCTCGTCGGCGATGCGCTTCTGCTTGGCCTTATACTCAAGGAGGACGTTCTTGCAGTCCTCATGTTTCATCATCTCAATATACAGATCCATCAGGTTCGCTTGCCCTGGATCCATGACGGATTGTATACATCTTAGCTCGTTGTTATAGGTATTCTTCTCTAAGGCTTTCTTGTCGTACATACTCAGTGGCGCATCCCAGAACTCCTGGCTGCATGGCGATGTAGGCTCGTTCAGGTACTTCCAAGTGTAGGCCTGTTCCTCTTCTGAAAGCGGAAGCAGGTCCTTGTTCTTCTCCATCTTCTCAAAAATATCCTCCTGAGACCAGACCACTCTTCCGTCCTCGTCCACATAATAATTGCTATATTTCCATTCAAACTGGCGCGACCATTTCACGAAGTTCGACTCTGCCATCATGCACAGCAGGTCCTGAGCCGCTGTGGTGTATTTCGATTTCCTGATAGTGGCCACGCGCTGGTCGAAGATGTCCTGCAGGCACTGCAGGCGCTCCTCCTTCGTCTTGCACTCCTTGACCTTCAAGAATACCTTGTCATCATTACCGACGAGATCGACGGCTTCGTTGGCTTTTTTCGCATTCACCAGATCCATGTTGGTCTTGGCCATGTAGCCCTTGAAGGCGAGGAACGGCTTGTTGTCGCTACAGATCTTCATCAGTATCTCCGTCTCCTGTCCTGGGCCGATGACGATGTTGCCGAAAGCCAATCCACGCACGCCGACAGTCACCTCGCGAGTCAGCCGCAGGGGAACCTCTATCTTCACCGTGCCATCATTGGCAAAGCGGAACGTCTTGTCGAAACGTTCCCTCGAGCCTAACGGAATAAAAGTGCCCACAAAGAAATCCTGATTCATGCCTGGCTTATAGCCCAGCATCTTCACTTTGATGGTGGCGATGCCTTTATTGATCTTGGCAACGGGCAGCGTCTCGTCCTTGGCGTATTTCACGTCCTTCCAGTCGGCAGGAATCTCCACCTTCTTCTTGTTCTTGCTGTCGCAGATGTTCCAGAAACAGAAAGCGCCGTCGAAATCGCCCTCCGAGAAGTCCAGCTCCTTGGTATCGAGGGGTACAGGCTTGAAGTGCAGCGCCAGATTGGCCGTTCCACTCTGAGGCATCCAGAAGAGAGAGTCGGGTGTCAGGTCGGCCTCCGTCTCGTTGGTCCTTGCACCGCCTGTGATGGCATATTTCTTGCCGTCGGGTGTCTGCAAAAACGACTCTTTGGCAAAGCGAATCCAATTGCCGGGCCTGTAGCTGGCCGTGACGTGCAGTACGGTCTCCGTCGACTTCAGCTCTACCTTAGTGATGACAAACTCGGAGTTGTATTCTCCCATAAAGGCCGATGGGTTCTCCCATACGACCTGTGACTGTGCCTGCCCAACGATTGCGACGAGGGTAAGCAGAATGGTAATAATGGTTGATTTCATATAGTTTCCGCTCGAGCTTTGCTCGCTTTGCTTGCAAAGAATTTTCAATTTTCAATCTTTAATTTTCAATTTTCAATCTTTAATCTTCAATCGAATAAGTGATAGTGGTCACCACGCGCAGTTTCTTGATATAAGGAGTGTTCTCATCGCGGTTGTCAATCTCGAACTGTCCCTGGCCGGCCGTCTGAATGTTGCCCAGGCGGGCGTTGCTGGCCTCGGCAAACTGCTCGGCAGTCTTCTGGGCGTTTTTGATGGCCTCGGCCATCATCTCGGGCTTCATCTGCTGGAACGAGGCATACTCGTACTGGGCGTTGCTGTTCTCGATAGCCACGCCCTGCTTCAGGAGCTCGGCCTGTTGGAAGATCGCTTTATTCACCTGTTCCACCTTATTGGTAGCAACGGTGATGGTGGTCGAGATGATGTAACGAAAGTTCTTGTTGTTCTCGCCCCACTCGCGGGCCTCAAGGTCGCTGATGGAGGGAGGGTTGATGGTGATTTCCTTCTCTTCGAGACCGTTCTGTTTCAGGAACCTCTTGATTTTATCCGTTTGGATGTTGATGCTTTCATAGAGCACGGGAAGGTCATTGCCAGTCACCTTCGTGCCGATGCTCCAGGTCACCTTATCGGCAGGCACCTCTCGTTCGGCCAATCCCTTCACCGTCACTTGGCGGTCTTTGTTGGCAAAGTTGTCGATACCTGCCTTCATGAACCAGCCTAAACAAATAATTCCCACTGCAATGATTGCTGCTGCAATTAAACGATTTTCTTTCATACGCTGTTCTGTTTTAAGTTTACAACTGCAAAGATGAGAATTTATTTCATTACTTAAGTTAGGAAACCCCTAAAGATGCAGAGGTTTTCCCTATTATTACTCTTTTTTAAGATTTTTTGTTCGTTTACAGATAAAGGAACGGGGCGCAGAAATGCGCCCCGTGCTCTCCTTAAAGGGTGTAAAATACGTTTTCATTGTTTCTCTTTGCACATAATCGCTATTTGCCTACTTTCAGATAGCTTCTCAGCGCCTTGACATAGGCTTCAAAAGCCTGTCGGCCTGTGTCGGTGATGCGGCAGATGGTGCAAGGGCGTTTGCCCTTGAATGTCTTTTCTACCTCGATATAGCCCGCCGCCGACAGTTTGTCTACCTGCACGCTCAAGTTGCCCGCCGTAGCTCCCGTCTGCTCCTTGATGTAGGGGAACTCGGCCTCGTCGGCACTAATGAGCAGCGACATGACAGCCAGTCGCAACTCGGCGTGCAGCAGTGGGTCTAATGGTTGGAACGGCATAGGCTATTGCTGTTTCTTAAGCATCATGCCTGGGAGCGTCAGGCCGACGAAGGCAAATAAGGCAATCATAATGCCTGGTAC
>JAEEGH010009592.1_pt1 | contig 22539 bp, 18 predicted proteins | sample 9134181 | NCBI WGS metagenome assembly JAEEGH01 (sample SAMN16246544, study PRJNA631951) | gut metagenome | biome: gut microbiome; feature: rumen; material: DP-attached | host: Bos | place: Iran: Karaj | collected 2018-10
GCTTAAGAGCAGAACCTTCTGGAATCTTTCACTTAGAGAACATCCTTATACTGGAAAAGCTGAAAAAATTAAAATGAATCTGTTGAAAAGGTTTGAGCGATGATTTGATAAATAGTTATCACTGCCTATCTTTCGAATGAAAGAATAGTAGCAGTCCGCCAGACAGGCGGACCGCACATAAAAACATTAAATCGCAATTGGAACAGCTATTGCATGGACAGCATTAGCCTTCTGACGTCGTCCCTTTGGTCCTAGTCAAAAGAACCACAGTTTCTACATGAACGCTCATCGGGAACATATCGCAAGCTCGCACGCGTTCCAGCTTGTAGCCACCGTCGCAGAGAATGCGAAGGTCACGGGCGAGGGTGGCGCTGTCGCAGCTGACATAAACGATTCTCTTAGGCGCCATTTTGAGCATGGTATCAAGAGCAGCGATATCGCAACCTTTTCTTGGCGGGTCAATGCAGATGACATCTGCGTAGATGCCCTCTTCCTGATATTTTTGAGGAAGGACTTCTTCAGCTTTGCCAACATAAAACTCTGCGTTGGTAACTCCATTCTGAACAGCGTTTTGCTTTGCATCATCTATCGCCTGTGGGATTATTTCCACGCCAAAGACCTTGCCTGCTTTTTTGGACATAGCAAGAGTAATTGTACCGATTCCGCAATACAGATCCCAGACTGTCTCATTGCCTGTAAGGCCTGCATACTCAATTGCCTGATCATACAGCTTAGTAGCCTGAACAGGATTGACCTGATAGAAAGAAAGCGGTGATATATTAAACTCAAGACCGCACAAGGTATCTCTAATAGTATCTCTTCCCCAGATAGTATGAACTTCAAGACCCATAATGACATTGGTCTTTTCTGTATTTATATCTATGGATATGCTTGTCATTCCTTTTATTGCAGAGAGCTTTTCAATGAGTTCTCCCTGATTTGGAAGATACTCCTGCACTCCTGATTTGGAAGAACTGCTTTTTCCTCTATAGTTGATGATAAGGCATACCATGATCTCGCCACTGGTAAAGCCTTTTCTGATAAGTACGTGTCTGACAAGGCCTTTTCCTGTCTCTTCATCATAGGCACTGACATGGTTACGTTCCATGTATGAAATGATTGTTTCAAGAATTTCCTTATTCTCTTTTACCCCAATCTTACAATCAGTTCCAGGAATGATGTTGTGAGAGTGTCCTGCATAGAAACCTGTTATGATCTTGCCATTTTTGTCTGTGCCAACAGGGAACTGAGCTTTATTTCTGTATTCAAAAGGATCATCCATACCGATGATCGGTTCCATGATGCTATCAATTTCTTCAGGATCAAAACCACCCAGGCGGACAATATTGTTGCGCACCTTGTCCTGCTTGAACTGAAGCTGCCTCTCGTAGGACATGAACTGCAACTGGCATCCGCCGCACTGCTTGGCTATATTGCAGGCAGGTACAACTCTGTGCTTTGAAGGAGTGATCACTTCTTCAAGATGAGCATAGGCATAGTTCTTTTTAGCCTTCATGATCTTGGCTCTGACTACATCACCAATCACAGCATCTTTGATAAAAAGGGTATAGCCATCAATCTTGCCTATACCCTCCCCGTCGTTTCCTATATCAGTTATTGTAACTTCAATAACATCATTTTTTGCATAAAGCTTATCATTATTGTTTTTAGCCATCTAAAATCTTCCTACCAACTATTAAATCTAAATCTAAAAAACAGGACCTATCATTCCTCACTCTTCCAGTGAAGTCTGTGAAGCTCGCCTTCACCTTCTAGTCCCTGAAAACCAGTCTGTCTAAGTGCTTCATACAACACAATTGCTACAGAGTTGGACAGATTCAGTGATCTGATATCCGGTCCCATAGGTATTCTGATACAGGTCTCTTCATAGTCTACAAGGATTTCTTCTGGAATGCCTGCGCTTTCTTTACCAAACATGATGTAGTCATCCGGTCCGAACTGTACATCAGTATATTTCTGATGTGCCTTTGTAGTAGCCATCCATATCTTGGCTCCTGGGTGTTTTGCCTTAAAATCTTCGAAATTAACGCATCTCTCCAGCTGCAGTTTATCCCAATAATCCATTCCGGCTCTGTGGATTTCTTTGCTGGTGATATGAAATCCAAGTGGCTCGATAAGATGTAGTGATGTACCTGTTGCCACGCAGGTGCGTCCTATATTACCAGTATTCTGTGGTATTTCAGGCTGATGTAAAATAATGTGCATGATAAAACTCTCTATTCTTTCTAAATTACTTATGACTTCAAGCATAAATATCCACTAGTTGCACTTTTCGTGTAAATACAATCAAACATGCAAATAGCTTATTTGAAATCAACTATGTCAAAATCGATCATTCTTCCTCATCCATAGCCTCTGATTTTGGCAGAGAAAAAATGAATTCAGTTCCAACTCCAACAGTGCTTATAACATTTATATTTTCACCGTGAGCTTTTATTATCTCTTTTACAATGGACAATCCAAGACCTGTGCCCTTTTTGTCCTTACCTCTTGAAAGATCTGACTTGTAGAATCTGTCCCAGATCATCTTCTGATCTTCTTTTGGAATACCGATTCCACTATCTTTTACAGAGACAAATACTTTATTTTTCTTCTCCGTAGTCTCTATCTTGATGATTGAATCATTATGGCTGAATTTGATGGCATTGTCCAGCAGATTGTAGAGCACCTGCTGGATCTTGGTAACATCGCCATTTACAAGCATTGAGTCATCTGTAAGGACAAGTTCTATTGCAAGCTTTTTAGCTCTGCAGGTTCCTTCAAAAGAAGCAGCCGTATTTCTGATGATCTGATTGAGATCAAAATCTGTTTTTTCAAGCATCATGCCTCTGGCATTTAGATTATTCAGTGTCAAAAGGCCATTGGTCAGCTTGGTAAGTCTGTCTGTTTCATTGATTACTATTGTAAGGTATTTCTCATGAAGCTCAGCAGGTATCGTTCCATCAAGCATTGCTTCAAGGTATCCCCTTATGGATGTAAGTGGTGATCTAAAATCATGGGACACATTGGCGATAAACTTTTTCTGGTCATCTTCCTGTCTTGCTATCTCACCTGCCATGTAGGATAGCGAAGCTGCCAGATAACCCATTTCATCTTCACTCTCCACATTCAGCTCATAATTCATATTTCCTGCAGCATACTGTTCTGTAGCCGAAGTTATCTTTTTCAGCGGTATATATACCATCTCTGTAAAAAAGATAAGAATGATCAGCGACAATAGGAATATGATTATCAGCATAATATAGGATATATTCAAAAGTTCATCAGACTCTTCATGGATACTGCTAAGTGGCATATGAATGACTACATAGCCCTGCACCTTGTAATTGGCTGTAATAGGCGCTAAAACGCTTAACATATCCTGATTAAATGAACCAAAAAAATCTCCTGTAATATAATATGTTCCTGCAGTAGCTGTGGGATCAAAGCCTTCAACTACAACCTCAGTATCAATGCTCAGATCTCTTGTTGAGTCCAATACCAGTCGTCCTGAAGGGTTGATGATCCAGATGACTGCATCATCCATATATTTAGATAAAGCCAATATCTGCTTTCTAACAGTCTCTAATGAAGTTTCTGAATTGTACAGATCTGCTGCATAAGTATCTGCCAGTTGTGTTGCTTCGGCATAAAGGTTTTCTGCTCTGTCCCTTCTGCAATGCTCATAGGTCATATTTGATACAAAAGTTGCAACTACAATAAAACCAAATATTCCAAAAAGCAGATAACCCAGCAGAAACTTTAGATAAAGAGTTCTCCTCATTTTATATCACGCTCTGCTTTCAAACTTATAACCAATTCCCCAAATTGTTGCTATTCCCCATTTATCATGGTCTTTGATCTTTTCTCTAAGTCTCTTGATATGAACATCAACAGTTCTTGTATCACCAACATACTCATATCCCCAGATCTGATCAAGGAGCTGTTCTCTTGTGTATACGTGGTTTGGAGACGCTGCCAGGAAATACAGTAATTCCAATTCCTTTGGCGGCATGTCAACTCTTTTGCCCATATATGATACAGAGTAGTTAGTCATGTTGATCTCAAGATCAGGATATCTGACGATCTTTTCATCGCTTTCTTCAGGCTCAACTGTTGCAGGCTTGTACCTACGCAGGACTGCCTTGACTCTTGCTACAAGCTCTTTAGAGTCAAAAGGCTTCTCCATATAGTCATCAGCGCCCATTTCAAGTCCCAACACCTTGTCAAATACCTCGCCCTTGGCTGAGAGCATGATGATCGGTATCTGTGATTTTGATCTGACTTCTCTGCATACCTCATATCCATCGATACCCGGTAGCATGAGATCCAGCAAGATCAGGTTTGGTTCAAAAGTATCTACTGCGCCAATTGCCGACTCGCCATCATTACATATCTTTGTTTCAAAGCATTCCTTTATCAGATAAAGGGATATCAGCTCTGCTATATTATTATCATCATCAACAATCAGTATTTTTTGTTTACTAACCATTGGTCTATCCTCCAACCTTCTCATATATATAAATCATTTTATAAAAGTCACAATGGTAACTCCGGAATCGCCTTCGCCAAATTCTCCAAGCTTATATGATTTAACATAAGGCACTCCCTTTAGATAGTCATGAACAGCCTTTCTTAATATTCCAGAGCCTTTACCATGTACGATCCTGACTGATGGCAGGTGAGATACATAGGCCTGATCAAGATAGTGATCAAGGGCTGCTATAGCATCAGCACTATTCATTCCTATAAGCTTAAGCTCAGTTCTAATGTTAGATGAGCGTGACAGATCCATCTTGTGACCTGAACTGCTGCCTGCACCATAAAACTTCTTCATGGCAGCCTTGCCATCATCTTCTTTGATGATCACAAGGTCTCTTATATTGACCTTGGATCTGATAATGCCGCATTGAACAAAAAGATTACCGTCTTTATCAGGCTTACTGCTGACAGTACCTTTCAATCCCATAGACACTATCTTTACAGACTCTCCAATCATTAACTGAGAAGGCTTAAGGGTAGGATGATCGTTTTTCTCCTCTCTCTTAACTGCCAGTTTTTCATTTTTCTCAGAAATCTTTTTATTAAGACCTGTTCTGGCTCTCTCCAGATCCTGGATGGATGCGCCAGGACCAGCTTTATGAAAGACTTTGATCGTCTCATCAGCAACCTTTTTGGCATCCTGTAATATCTGCCTTGCCTCTTCATTGGCATCTCTAAGTATCTGCTCTTTGGACTTGTCCAGCTTTTCATGTTTTTCCTGAAGCTTTAATCTCAGGTCATCAGCTTCTTTTCTAAGAGCCTCGATTTCCTGTCTCTCTTTTTCTATAGTAACTCTGCTCTGCTCAAGGTCAGTAAGGAGGTCTTCAAATTTCTTATTGTCCTGACTGATCTGCTCTTTGGCAGCATCTATGATCTCATCTGATAGTCCAAGCTTTGATGAGATTGCAAAAGCATTACTCTTTCCAGGGATACCAATTAACAGTCTATATGTAGGTCTTAATGATTCCACATCAAATTCGCAGCTGGCATTCTGGATACCTTCTGTTGTAAGGGCATAGACCTTGAGCTCACTGTAGTGAGTTGTAGCCATAGTGCGTATTCCGCGCTTATGCAGATAATCCAGAATAGATATAGCCAGGGCTGCACCTTCTGTAGGATCAGTTCCAGCACCAAGTTCGTCAAACAGACACAGGCTATCCTGATCAGCATTTTCCAGAATAGCTACAGTATTGGTCATATGTGATGAAAAAGTAGACAGTGACTGCTCTATACTCTGTTCATCACCTATATCAGCATATATTTCTTTAAAGACAGACAGCTCAGACCTGTCTCCTGCAGGAATTGCAAGACCAGCCTGTCCCATCAGTGTCAGCAGGCCTACAGTCTTTAATGTAACTGTCTTACCACCGGTATTTGGTCCGGTGATGATCAGCATGTCAAAATCGTCACCTGCATACACATCAATAGGAACGACCTTATCCTTGGAAATAAGAGGGTGTCTTCCCTTGATGATGTTAAAGGCATGTCGCTCATTAAAAATAGGCGTTATAGCCTTTTGCTCAAGAGCCAGTGATGCCTTGGCAAATACAAAATCAAGCTCAGTCATGATCTTGACGTCATCAATAAGAGCCTGAACGTGCTCACCTACCATGGCGCTTAGATTAGCCAGGATAACTTCTATTTCTGCTTTTTCCTGAAGGTGCATCTCCCTAAGCTTGTTATTGAGTTCAACAACTGCTGCCGGCTCAATAAACAACGTAGATCCTGAAGATGAGGAATCATGCACGATACCGCTTATCTGAGATTTGTACTCTGCCTTGACAGGTACGCAATATCTGTCTCCACGCATGGTAATAACTGCATCCTGAAGATAAGTCCTCATAGCTCCGTTGATCATCTTGTTCATCTGCTCATGAATGCGATCATTGGTGAGCATGATGCCCCTTCTGATATGTCTAAGCTCAGGACTTGCATCTGAACTGATCTCATCTTCAGAAATGATGCATCTCTTTATCTCCATAGAAACAGGTGTCAGTGGCTCCAATCCATCAAACAGATCTGTCAGAGAGTCAGGATTATCATCATCTCTGTCTCTTCTGCCATAAGCCTTTACCCTGCTGACATTTTCCAGAAGATCTGCAATCTTAAGGAGCTGCATAGCATCAAGGGCACTACCTATCTTAAGAGCTCTGGCATTGGATTCCATGTTTTTATTATTACCAAAAGAAATAGAGCCTTTCTGAAATATCCTTGCTATAGCATCATCTGTCTTTTGCAGATTTTTTCTTATCTCATCTATATCATCACTTGGAAGCAGGTCCATACACATATTTTTACCTGGTTCTGAAGATGCGTAATCCGCGAGTTTCCTGATTATCTTGTCATATTCAAGTACGTGTAAAACTTTCTGATTCATATAAGTCCTCGTAAATTATGCCAATTGATCTCTTGAATCATATTCCGATAAAAAACGCTATTTACAGCATTTTTTATATGATTGTTCAAGAATACATATTCCATAATATTGTACCACATACTTGACAGTGTTGTGGAGCTAGTATTTTTCGCATTTTTTTGCGATTCTATGGTAAAATAGAACATTATGGAGGAGTGAGTTTTGGGTACAGAAGATTCTAAAGAACAAAATATTTCTGATAGACCATCTACTAGTGATCTGTCTGCTCCGGACATAGAAAGTCCTATTGCTGATGTTAATTTCATCAGTGAAAAAATAAAGAAAAGACCTATAAATAAAAAGAAGCTCCTGCGAAGGACTGTTATCACAGTTACACTGGCAGTAGTATTTGGAGGAGTTGCCTGTCTGACATTCTTATTGCTTGAGCCGCTTATCAACGCCAAGTTATATCCTGATCCAGAGCCGACGCCTGTCTCTTTTTCCGAAGAGGTAGCTGTTGATGAGATGTCTCCGGAAGACATGTATGCCGATGATGCCGAGATTGCTGCAGACGCAGCCAATATAGCTCTCAGCATAGAGGAATCAGAAAAAGAGATCATAGATCAGACTATTGCATCATACATTTTTGACAGTAATGACTATTCTGAGATGTACACCTCTCTCAGACAGCTGGCTAATAATGCACTGTCTTCAACAGTCACTGTTACGGCAGTCAAAAATGAATACAACTGGTTCAATGATCCCTATTCAACAAGCGATAGTGTGTCAGGACTGATCGTTGCCGATAATGAAGTCAATACACTTGTACTTGTCTCTACATCAGCAATATCAGATGCCCAGTCTATTCAGGTTACTTTTTGCAACGGCACTACTATTGAGGCCACACTTCAAATGAGTGATACTATCACAGGTCTCAGTATCCTGTCTATTCCTGATGCATCTATTGATGAAGATACTGCCAATGCTATTACAATAGCTTCACTTGGAACATCCAACTATACCTCACTTGCAGGCATGCCTGTGATTGCTGTGGGGCATCCGGTAGGTGTTGAAGGCTCTATCTGCTATGGCAATATCACTTCTGAGAAAAAGACATTGAATCTTGCCGATTCTTCATATAAACTCTTAACTACTGATATTTATGGCAGTTCAAATGGAAGCGGCATAATCATCAACTTAAATGGTCAGGTAGTTGGCTTTATCACAACTGCCTATAATAGTGATGACAACAGCAATCTGATATGTGCTTATGGTATCAGTGAGTTAAAAACACTTATTGCAGATATGTCCAATGAGAAGAGCAGACCATACCTGGGAATCCACGGTTCAACTGTCACCGAGTACATACAATCCACCAACGACATTCCGGCTGGTGCATATGTAACTCAGGTCGATATGGATTCACCTGCCATGAGAGCAGGTCTACAGAGCGGTGATGTGATCGTAGGTATCAACGGTGCTGAAATAACCAGCTACGAAACATTGATCACAGATTTAAACGGACTAAGTGCCGAGGATGAGATCACTCTGAATATTAAAAGGTCTACTTCAAAGGGATATATTGATCTGGACATAGATGTTACGCTTGGTACATCTACTAAATAATTGATAATACTGGCTTTTAGCCAATATAGTTTTATTAGAATGGAGTTAGTTAGAAATGAAGTTTATTAAAGACATGTGCGCTGGAGATAGGATCTCTGATATATATCTCTGCAAGCACAAACAGTCAGCTGTCACAAAAAATGGAAAGCCTTATGACAATGTTGTCCTGCAGGATAAAACAGGCACAATAGATGCCAAGATATGGGATCCTAACAGTGAAGGAATCGATGAATTCTCTGATATGGACTATATTGATGTATTTGGAGAAGTAACAAGCTTTAATGGTGCTCTTCAGTTGAGCATCAAGCGTGCCCGCATCTGTAGAGAAGGCGAGTATGACGCTTCCTTATATGTTCCTGTTTCTTCCAAAAACAATGATGAGATGTTCAAGGAACTCCTTGGTATCATAAATACTATTCAGAACCGTTATCTCAACACATTGTTAAAAGCATTTTTCGTTGAAGATGAAGATTTTATAAAGGCATTTAGAAAATCTTCTGCTGCAAAAAGCGTTCATCACGGCTTTGTAGGTGGACTTTTAGAGCACACTCTCAGCGTTACCAAGATGTGCGATTATTTTACCAAGGCATATCCTGTACTTAACAGAGATCTGCTCCTTACAGCAGCTATTTGTCACGATATTGGAAAAACAAGAGAATTATCTCTTTTCCCTACTAACGATTACACTGATGAAGGTCAGTTCCTTGGTCATATTGTAATGGGTACAGAAATGGTTGGGGTAAAAATCGCTCAGATCCCTGATTTTCCACCGCTTTTAAAGCAGGAGCTCCAGCACTGCATACTTGCTCACCACGGCGAGCTAGAGTATGGTTCACCTAAAAAGCCTGCTCTTGTAGAAGCAGTAGCTCTGAACCTTGCTGATAATACTGATGCCAAGCTTGAGACATTTACAGAGGCCCTTGCTAATGCCAATGAACCAGGCTGGATTGGTTTCAACAGATTATTTGAATCCAACCTATACGACACAAGGGTTGAAGGCTGATAACAATCATAAAAGAGCCACTGAAGTTGCAACTCACAACCCAGTGGCTCTTATTTTTTATTTATTCAGATTATCAATAAATCTTCTAAGTCTCTCCATAGCCTTCTTCAGATCATCCAAAGAATAAGCATAAGAAATACGTATAAATCCTTCACCGCAATCACCAAAAGCTGTTCCAGGAACTACGGCCAGTTTTTCTTCTTTCAGAAGTCTTGTAGCGAATTCATCACTGCTCATTCCAAATTTCTTGATACTTGGAAATACATAAAATGCTCCGAAAGGTTCAAAACATTCAAGTCCCATATCTTTGAATTCATTGAGCAGGTATCTGCGGCGCTGGTTATACTGCTCTCTCATCATGGCTACGTCATCATCTCCATTTCGGAGAGCTTCAATACCTGCATACTGGCTGGTAGTTGGCGCGCACATGATCGCGAACTGGTGGATCTTGACCATCTGCTTGATTATCTCTGTTGGTCCGCATGCATATCCAAGTCTCCATCCTGTCATTGCATATGCCTTGGAAAATCCATTTATCAGAATAGTCCTCTCCTGCATTCCAGGAAGAGATGCTATTGATACATGCTTACCATTGTAAGTCAACTCACCATATATCTCATCTGAGATGACATAGAGATCTTTTTCGATAACAACTTTTGCTATCTTCTCAAGATCACTCTTGTCCATTATGGAACCTGTAGGATTGTTAGGGAAAGGCAGTACAAGTATCTTGGTCTTGTCTGTAACCTTCTCCAGCACTTCCTCAGGTGTAAGTCTAAATTCATTCTCTGCCTTAAGTTCTATGATGACCGGCTTGGCATCAGCCAGAATAGCACATGGTTCGTATGACACATAGCTTGGCTGAGGGATGAGTACTTCATCACCCGGGTTGACCATTGCTCTCATGGCAAGGTCAATAGCCTCAGAACCTCCGACTGTTATAAATACCTGGCCTGCTGCCTGATATGTAATACCCTGAGTACGCTCAAGGTAATTGACTACTTCCACTTTTAATTCTTTAAGGCCTGCATTGGATGTATAGAATGTACGGCCTTTCTCAAGGGAATAAATACCCTCATCTCTGATATGCCATGGTGTATCAAAATCCGGCTCACCTACACCGAGAGAGATTGCACCTTCAGTTTCCTGTACTATGTCAAAAAACTTTCTGATACCCGATGGCTTTATGTCTATAACTTTATCTGCTATCGGATTTCTCATGGTGTGATCTTCTCCCTTGTATCTTCATATTTTTTAGTCAAAATAGTTCCGTGATCCTTGTATTTCTTAAGGATAAAGTGAGTAGCCGTACTAAGGACTGTATCAAGAGTAGAGAGCTTATTAGTTACAAATCCTGCAACCTCCTGAAGTGACTTGCCTTCGATTATGACCATAAGGTCAAATCCACCTGACATAAGGTATACACTTGTTACTTCAGGATATTTATATATTCTCTCTGCTATACTATCGAAACCGATACCTCTCTGAGGAGTTACCTTGACCTCGATAAGAGCCATTACCTTGTCTATTGAAGTCTTGGACCAGTCGATCATTGTGTGATAGCCACAGATGATGCCTTCCTCCTGAAGTGCTATGAGCTCATTTGCTACATCCACTTCCTCTGCACCTATGAGCACAGCCAGTTCCTTAACTTCAATACGGCTATTCTTTTCAATAATGTGTAGTATTTCATCTCGCATGTTTGCCATTATTCTTTCCCCTTTTTCTTTATTATCCTAGTACTTTATGAATCTCATCAGCCTGTGGAAGATCAAGAAATCTTTTCTCATCATCATTTATCAATACTCTGTCATTTCCAGACTGCAGTTTACCTATAATCTGTGCACTTATACCTGCCTTGGCATACTCATTTACAAGTCCTATACCATCTGAGGCGGCCATAAGCAATCCTCCTGTCAGCAGCTGATAAGGATTCACTTCAAAAAATTCTGCTATTTCAATTGTTTCCTGTCTGATCGGAATCTTCTTCAGATCAACTTCTAGTCCGGTTCCGGCGCCCTCTGCCATCTCCCATAATGCTGCAAATACTCCGCCATATGAAATATCATGGATCGCCCGTACACCGGACTTAATGGCGACTGCAGCCTCAGAAGCCATTATTGCATATCTGTTATATTCTTTGGCTTCTTCTATCATATGAGCCGGATATCTGGATTTAAGCTCTTCTGCTCTGTCATTGGCAAAAGCCGCTGCTCCGGCAATACCAGCACTTCCAACCATCACAAGATCATCGCCGGCTTGTGCATTCTTAACCTTGGCAAAAGAATCTTTGTCTGCCACTCCACTTACTGTAACAGTGATGACCGGTCTTGTAACTGCACTTGTAACTTCCGTATGTCCTCCGCTGATAGGCATATGATATAGCTGGGCTGCCTCCATAGCTGAGTTCATGATCTTTTTGATCTCTGGTTCCTCTGCATCTTCCGGTAAAAGAATAGATATAACTGCCATGACAGGAGTTCCGCCCATGGCAAGAATATTGTTGGATGCTCCCTCTACTGCCAAAAAACCTGCCAGATCACTATTAAAAGTAATAGGCATAGTGGCAGAGAGCATCACGCTTCCATCCTCTTTTATAGAAAAAGCGCAGTCTGTCCCTACAGCTGCGCTCCCTTTATAAGCTTGTTTCGTTAATGGTTTCAACACAGAGCGCTTTAAAACGTTCTCGGTAACCTTTCCTAATCGCATCTATTATCGCCTTTTCATAAAAATGTGTTAGTCATCTAATACACGTTAATTACCAGAATTTTCTGTAACATCGGCATTGATATTTTCCTCAGCACTCTCTGTCTGAGCGGCCTGTGCTGCCTGCTCTGCCAGAGTCTGATTGGCTGCATCAACTGCCTGCTGAACCTGCTGGGCTGCTGCTGCCGCTGCAGCTTCATCACCTGATGCGTTTGCTGAGCTTGCCGCTGCAAGAGCCTTGGCAACTGCAACAACCTGTGCTCCATCTCCTGTAGCTATTGCCGCATTGATCTGAGATAATGCAACCGGGTCATCTGTAGCTGTACCAACTGTAACGATCCTTGGAACCATCTGATAAGTGCTACTATTGACCACTTCTCTGCTCTCTTCAACACCATCTACAGTAACTATCTTCCATAACTGAGCTTTGTAGCCTATGTGCGCTGACTGAGATTCAACATATCCTACAGGCTTGGAAGCATCAACATTTATTACATCTGCACTGGCTGGTGTTGTTGAGATCACCTCGCTCTCGTATGTAACAGTACGATTGGAAGGTCTTGTTTCAACACCATAGATTGTAAAAGTAATATTTTTATCATGGCAATATCCTTCAATATATATAGGATATTCTGTGTTATTGACAAATTTAAAGTTCTTGCCGCCTGACTCTGCAATAGCTGCATCTGAAGAAGCTGAAACATAAGTTACTATCATAGAGTGATTATGTCTCTCAGTAACTTCCAGCTCTGCCAACAATACTGCATTGTACAGAGTAGATGATACCTGACAGATACCGCCACCAATACTCTCTACTACAACACCATTAAGATATGAACCTGCCGGAAAATATCCATTAGCCTCTGTAAAAGGAGTAATGGTATCCAGAACAGAAAACTCTTCACCCGGATAAACTGTTGTACCATTTATTAGCGAACAGCCGTTAGCTACATTGGCACTTCTGGCTGAACCTGAAGTCTTATAACTTGTTGTAAATGTACCAAGTACATCTTTTACCTGCAAAAGCTCTTCCTTGCTTCCTTCAGGCTCATCTGTTGTGATTGCAAGCTCAATAGACGCATCTGCATGATCCCAGTCATTCTGGATATAATCCTCTATCTTTTTTATAGAAGCATCAACATCTATTATTGTTCCTGCCTGACCATCTACAACTGAGAATACTCCATCTTCTCTGACCAGAGAGTAATCCTTTTTTTCTATATTAAAGCTTGCGCAATCCTCGGTCAAAATAGTAGTGAGCGCTTCTTCATCTACTGAATACTCTATTTCAAACTCAATTCCATCTCTGGCAGTATCTTTAAGATTCTTGTATCTCTGAATGATATTGCCCTCATGACCTACTGCATAGGCTTTGGCTGCAACTTCTCTATTGCCCCAATATAGTCCCAGATCAGTAGCTGAAAAGGTATATGAGTTATCTCCATTTCCTGTAAATGTAATCTGAACATCCTGCAGTGATTCAAAATAACTATCAACTGCTTTTTCTGCCTCATCAACTGTCATACCGGATACATCAACACTTCCAATAGACACACCATCTGCTATGGTCTTGGACGAAGCAGCCTGTGCGTTGCCATGTGGCACAAACGCAAGTACAAGTCCTGTCAAAGCAAGACTCATCAATAATTTCTTCATATTTCCCCTCTACCTCATGTATATAAACATACACTAAAATGTGTTATCATATTTATTATAAAAACACTGAAAACACCATTGGAACGACCATTGCGAGAACTATTAATACGATAATAATAGAAGCAAAAAGACGTCTCTTTTTTGAATTAAAATTTAACATAATTTTTTCCTCGATACTGAAAGGAATTATAGATGAAATTTCCTGCTTTAGCAACTGTCATTTTATTCTGTATTTGGTTACATTTCACTTTAAAAAAGAACTCAAATAAGGAAGCTCAGATAAAAAAAGAGTTCTGGGATAGAGAAAGTGAAGCCAATAACGTGCGCAAAAAAAGTTTAGATGATCTGGACTATATAACAATACCTTTTGAGACTCTGCCCTTTGGCCTGATGCCTGATGTAGAAGCTATTGTGGATGCTGAAAATACTGTCAAAGATCTGTCAAAAGGAAAGATAGTCAATCTCACCGGCTATACCAATACAGATCTGAAACTAAAATACGGCACTGCCAATATTACCCCTCTATCTGAATATGATCAAAACTACACTTCCCTGGTCACATCACTGCAGAAATGGGGCAAGCAACTGTTTCTATACGAAAAGTATTATGAAGCCTGCGCCGTACTTGAATTTGCAGTTCAGACAAGAACTGATATAACCGATACTTACAAAATACTATGTGAAATATACACCAGCAAACTTGGACTATCTACTCAAGAAGCTGCAGAGCAGGTCCAGGAGCTGATTCCTATTGCAGAGACACTCAATTCGCTTAGTAAAAAAAGGATTCTTGAAACCTTATATTCTTATCTTGACGGATTACAGAATCCTGCGTAAACAGCTAATTCATGATTAACTAAATTGCTTGTATCTGAATCCAATCTACTTCGTAATATCAAAGGATGGGCATACATCTTTCAGGAAGCACTCACTGCACTTTGGCGTGGGTGCTTTACATATTGTCCTTCCAAGAGTGATTATCTGGATGTTGTATCGTATCCAATTCTCTTTGGGCAATATCTTCATAAGATCCTGCTCTACTACAACAGGATCATCGGAATCTGTGAATTTCAGCCTGTTTGATATTCTTTTTACATGAGTATCCACAACAATACTTGGATCATTGTAGATATTTCCTCTTATTACATTGGCTGTCTTCCTGCCAACACCGGGAAGTGATGTCAGATCATCAATATCCCTTGGCACTTCTCCGCCATATTCCGTCATAAGGCGTTGACAACACGCCTTGATATTTTTGGCCTTGCTATGATAAAAGCCGATTGAATGAATATCCATCTCCAGTTCTGAAACATCTGCTGCCGCAAAAGCCGCTACAGAAGGATATTTAGCAAACAGTCCTGGAGTGACCATATTGACTCTTGCGTCTGTACACTGTGCACTTAATATAGTAGCAATCAGTAGCTGCCATGCACTTTCATGCGTCAGATGACATGCCACATCAACTCCATACTCTTTATCAAGTCTTGCCAAGACTTCTATAACTCTTTTTTTAACCTGTGCTGTATTTCTGACCATTTTTTATCCTACCTAAAACAACATTTACTATCCTGATTTTTTCGTGACTCTTATAGTACATATAAAATTATATTTTGTCCTATTTTTACTATACACGATAAATTAAAAAAGTTGTATGATTTAGTTTGTATATACAAAAATATTGGGGAATTTGTGAATGAATGTTATCTGGAAATATCTAAAAGAATATCTTGGAAAAATCAGCCTTGGAATGCTCATAAAGTTCCTGGGCACTCTGGGAGAACTGTCTCTCCCCTATATCCTTGAGCACATAATCGATAATGTCGTACCGGTAGGCTCACTACGCCTTGTTATGATATGGGGCATGGGCATGATATTCATGGCTTTTCTGACCAGGCAGCTCAACGTAACTGCCAACCGCATGGCTGTAGCTGTTTCCAAAAGAGCCATCTTTAACCTGCGTCATGACCTTTTTGCCAAGACTGCTCACCTGTCCGGCTCACGATTTGACAATTTCGGTCTGCCATCCCTTACATCCCGTATGACTTCTGATACTTACAATGTTCAGAACTTCATGACACGCATGCAGACTATCGGTATCCGCGGGCCTATCATGCTCATAGGCGGCATCGCCCTGACCATGACCATGGATGTATATCTCTCAAGTCTGTTATGCATAATGGTTCCGCTACTGCTTATTGTTGTTCTCTCTATTTCTAAAAAGGGCGTGCCTCTCTATGGAAAAGTGCAAAAGTGCGTAGACAATATCGTCCGCATCATGCGTGAGAATATCACAGGAATCCGCGTCATTAAAGCTCTTTCAAAGGAATCTCATGAAAAAGAGCGTTATGCACAGGCCAATGAAGACCTGACTACCAACGACATCCGCGCCAGCGTGATAATGGCTATCCCTGGTCCTTTTATGCAGTTATGTCTCAACACCGGTCTTACTCTGGTTGTTATCCTTGGTGCATACAGAGTTAACAGCGGTGCTATCCAGCCCGGTGTCATCCTGGCATTTCTTACATATTTTAATCTGATCCTGCAGTCAGTCATGGGTCTTAACAGGATATTCGTCATGTATTCCAAAGCCAAAGCCTCCGCTGACCGTATAGGACTTGTGCTTGTGGATAAGCCTGACCAGCTGGTACTAACCGATGAAGAAGCTCGTAGCAGCATCCAGCCTTATGAACCTGCCTATGACCATGATGATCCTTCTCTTCATATAATATTTGATCACGTGAGCTTCATGTACCATACGGATGAAGAACTGGAGACTACTCAGGAAGAAAAGGATGACCGAGATTACAGTTTAAGTGATGTCTCTTTTAGTGTAAAAAAAGGCGAATCCCTTGGAATCATCGGTTCCACAGGATGTGGAAAGACTACTATCATAAACCTTCTGATGCGTTTCTATGATGCTGATAAGGGACAGATATTTGTAGATGGCAAAGATGTCCGCACCTATGAATTTGATGATCTTAGAAGTAAGTTTGGTGTTGTGTTCCAAAATGACATCATATTTGCTGATACTCTTATGAACAACATTGACTTTGGACGAGGACTCACACCAGAAGAAGTAGATACAGCTGCCGATCACGGCATGGCCAAACCATTTATTGACAATCTGGAGCAAGGCTATGACCATACTGCCGCCATCAAGGGTGCTGACTTTAGTGGTGGACAGAAGCAGCGCCTTATGATATCACGAGCTCTGGCCGCACATCCAAAGATACTGATACTCGACGACTCCTCAAGTGCTCTGGATTACAAGACTGATGCAGCCCTTAGAACCGCCATCAAGGAGCACTATGCCGGAACAACTACTATCATGGTAGCTCAGAGAGTCAGCTCTATCATGAATCTCAATCACATACTGGTAGTTGAAAACGGCAAGATACTTGCCAGCGGTAATCACCAGGAACTGCTGGAAAACTGCAATCTCTATAGAACCATATACGAATCACAGATGGGGGCTCTGGCTTAAATATTTTGAGCCGCCACTGATCACTAATAACCACTATCTAGCGCAAAGGAACACCCTATGGCACCAGAACCTAAATATAAAAAAGATAAACCTAAAAATGCTAAAAATACTTTTTTGCGTCTGCTAAAGTATTCTATGGAATTCAAGTACATACTTTTTGCAGTACTTGTACTATGTCTTATCAGTAATGTACTGTCCCTGTTTGGACCAAGCCTTGCCGGCAAAGCTATCAATGAAGCTGCGGCAGGCGCAGGCAAAGTTAACTTCAAGGCAGTTTACGGCTATGCTATCAAAATGCTCATATTCTATGTGACATCTTCTTTGCTGTCTTATATCATCTCCGTAATAATGATGCATACAGGTCGCCACCTTGCTCGTCAGCTTAGAAAAGACGTTTTTGACAAGCTTATGAGCCTTCCTGTCAGCTACTATGACAGACATCAGGCTGGAGATATCATCAGCAGAGTATCCTACGATATAGATGTTGTATCAACCTGTTTTTCAACTGATATAGTGCAGATCATGACTAATATTGTAACTGTGGTTGGTTCCCTCATCATGATGCTGATCATCTCTCCTCCACTGGTTACTATCACCCTGATCACTATTCCGCTAGCTATTGCTTACACCAGATACATGGGCAAAAAGACCAGACCGCTCTTCTGCAAAAGAAGTGCCAAATATGGTCAGATGAACGGTTTTGTAGAGGAGATGTTCTCCGGGCAAAAGACGATCCTTGCCTATGCCCACGAAGATGCAGTAATTGATGATTTTGACAACATAAACGGAGAGGCTGCAGACGCTTTCTATCAGGCTGAATATTATGGCATGTCAACAGGTCCCTCTGTAGGATTTATCAACAACCTGGGACTGTCACTTATATGTATGTTTGGATCACTCCTATACCTGTTAGGTGTCGTAACCGTTGGTCAGATTTCTTCTTTTATCCTGTATTCAAGAAAGTTCTCCGGCCCGATCAATGAGATTGCCAACATCATTACCGAACTGTTCTCAGCTATATCTGCAGCAGAAAGAGTATTCCGCCTGCTGGATGAGACTGAAGAACCTGAAGATGAACCAGATGCAATAGAGCTGACTGATATACAGGGAAATGTTGAACTAGACCATATCTCCTTTGGATACATTCCTGGAATAAAGATAATTAAAGATTTCTCACTCGAGGCAAAAGCCGGGCAAACTGTTGCCATCGTCGGTCCTACGGGTGCAGGAAAGACGACCCTCATCAACCTGCTAATGAGATTCTATGATATAGATTCAGGTAAAATCAGGCTAGACGGGCATGATATCAGTACTATCACAAGAAAAAGCCTTAGAAGTGCCTACGCTATGGTATTACAGGATACCTGGGTATTTAATGGAACAGTATATGACAATATAGCTTATGGAAGCTCTGATGCGACTATGGAAAAAGTAGTCGAGGCTGCAAAAGCTGCACGAATACACTCATTCATAAAAAGGCTTCCTAAGGGTTATAACACTGTGATCGGCGAAGATGGCGGAAATATCTCAAAGGGTCAGAAACAGATGCTCACAATTGCCAGAGCATTCCTATATGATGCCCCTATACTTATACTCGATGAAGCCACATCAAATGTTGATACCACTACAGAAAAACTCATTCAGGATGCAATGCTGCGTCTCATGAAAGGCAGAACCTGTTTTGTCATAGCTCACAGGCTTTCCACCATCCAAAATGCTGACCACATAATAGTCATGAACAACGGACAGATCATTGAAGATGGTAATCACGAAAGCCTTATGAATTCAAAAGGATTCTACTACAAACTGTATGAATCTCAGTTTACATGATACGCAAACGCCGAAGATCATCCTGAATACAGGCATTTTCTGAGGTGGAACTTTAGTAATATTTTTGATATTTGAAATACATTAAAAACATTTTAAAAAAGTGGCTGTTGCATTTAATGCAACAACCACTTTTAATTTCGTTACTCCTCTGAAGTCTCTGAAGTTGTGCTTTCAGATGTATTATCTTTTTCCTTAGCACCTACCACAATTCCATCAAGTCCTGAGATATTAACGTTTTTATTGACTTTGGCATCATATGTGCCAGCTCTCATTATTTCTGTGAAGTCAACACCTGTTGCTTCTGACATGGTATCAAATACCTGTTTCATGACAATAGGCATATTTCCTGAAATCTGGCTTGCACCATTGGAGCCATCGCCTGTGCCATATATATTGATCTTGTCGATCTGTCCAAGAGGTTTTGCAATCTCTGCGGCCATCTGAGGCATGATCTTGATCATCATCTCAGCCATAGCAGCACCGTTGTACTTCTTATAAGCTTCTGCTTTTTTCTCCATTGCTTCAGCTTCTGCAAGACCCTGAGCCTTGATACTTTCAGCTTCTGCTTTACCTTTTGCAGCAATACCTGCAGCTTCTGCATCATATTTTGCCTTGATACCGGCTGCTTCCTGCTCTGCAGCATACTTCTGAGCTTCAGCTTTTGCCTTCTGAGCCTCAGCTTCTTTTTCCTGTTCGTACTTACGAGCTTCAGCTTCTTTCTGTCTCTGGATAAGCTTTGCCTCAGCTTCTTTTTCAGCTTTATATTTTTCAGCATCAGCTGTCTTTTCAATCTGAGCAGCCAGTTCCTGCTGTTTTACAATTACTTCTTTCTGTTTAAGTTCTGCTTCACGCTCTGCCTTTGCAATCTCAGCATTAACAGTAGCTGCCTGAATAGTCTTCTGCTGTTCCTGTTTCTGGATCTCATAAGCTGCATCAGCTTCAGCCTGCGCTGTATCAGCTTGCTTTTTAAGAGAAGCTTTCTTGATATCCAGTTCATTATTTTTCTGCGCAATCTCTGTAGCTGCTGCTACTCTTGCATCATTAGCGGCTCGATCTGCTTCTGCCTGTGCGATTGCAACGTCTCTGTCTGCCTGAGCTTTTGCAATGGATGCATCCTTTTTGATACGAGCTGTATTATCAGCACCAAGATCTCTGATAAGACCATTTTCATCTGTTACATTCTGAATGTTACATGAGATGATCTCAATACCAAGTTTATCCATGTCCTTAGAAGCTTTTAACATAACCTGATCTGAGAAAGAATCACGGTCTGTGTTGATAGTTCTAAGATCAAGTGTACCGATGATCTCACGCATGTTACCCTGCAGAGAATCTTTTAACTCTTCAGCAATCTGATCTGGCTTCTTGTTAAGGAAGTTCTTGGATGCAAGATAGATACCTTTTACAAACACAGGATCTTCATCTGTTCCAATGTTGATCTGTCTGTCAGTAGAGATACGAACCTTAGCTACTGCATCCACGTCAACATTGATGAAGTCATTTGTAGGTACTGACTGCTCTGTCTTGATATCTACTGTCATCTGTCCAAGATATAATTTGTCGACTCTTTCAAAAAATGGAATCTTGATACCAGCTCGTCCGATCAGGATTCGTGGCTCTTTTCTAAGGCCTGATATGATAAATGCCTGATCTGGTGGAGATTTTACATAACCTGTTGCCACTACAAGCAATAAAATAAACACAACTGTTCCGATGAAAACGTATAACATATATCCTCCTTTTTAGATGCATCTGAATGTTCGTGCATCTCTTATGAGAATATATTAAAATATCCGCAGTTCCCGATATAGATAAGGAACTGCGGATTACGATTTTTTATTTCAGTATGTTTTTGTAAATAAATCACCAGGAAACTTTTTTACAACTTCTAATGGCTGTGGATTTCAGTTTTAAAATCAGCCTTTTACTTCTATCCTCTTGGCTTCCTCGTGCTTTACAGCTTCTTTCTTTGGAAGCTTTAACTGAAGGATTCCGTTCTTATATTCTGCATCAATATCTTCAGGCTGCAGGTTCTCAACTGTGAAGGATCTTGAATATGAAGCACTTCTTCTTTCACGTCTTACATACTTGCCTTCCTTATCTTTCTCATCCTGATTTTCTGAATGAGAAGCTGATATTGTGAGAACATCATCTTTCAGTTCAATATTGATATCTTCCTTGTTAAATCCAGGAAGCTCTGCATCAAGTTCGTAATGATCGCCTTTATCAAGTACATCGGTCTTCATTGATACTGCGCTTTCAAGGCCGTTTCCCCAGATGTTCTCGAACATTTTGTCCATCTCATCAAATGGATCTGAGTAATTACATACATCATTGTTATTTCTCCAAATCATAGGCATCAACATAATATTCACACTTTCTGGCGCCCTGCGCCGCTTATTTTTATTATTGGTAAGAGGTTTTATTTGTTTTCCTCTTGCTGATTATGTTATAGCACAAATAGAACAACTATATCAATAAAGAAAGTATAAACTTTTTATAAACGTTCTATTACATATAGAACAGATGGAACAATTTGGGGCATAAATAATCTTAGGCAAAGGCACTGAAACAGCCTATTTTAGCTATTTGTATTAAAGAATCGGTCGATGTTTCTTTTCTTCTAATATATAATGATGTAAGTGACTAAATAATACTTGAATAATTCTTTAGAAGGGAAATTCATTATGAGATTTGTAATTCAGGTTGTTGAAAATAGCAAAGTTGACGTAGATGGAAAAACTGTAGGAAGTATCGGGAAAGGCTTCATGGTGCTGATAGGTGTCAGCCAAACTGATACTAAAGAAATAGCCGATAAAATGATCAAGAAACTTCTTGGCCTGCGTATCTTTAAGGATGACAATGACAAAACTAATCTGTCTCTTGAAAATGTAGGTGGACAGCTTCTTTTGATCTCTCAGTTTACTCTGTACGCTGATTGCAGAAAGGGCAACCGCCCAAGCTTTATCAATGCCGGAGGCCCTGAAATGGCAAATGAGCTCTACGAATATATCATTGCCAAATGTAAGGAAACAGTTCCAGTAGTTGAAACAGGCATATTCGGTGCTGAAATGAAAGTAAGTCTCGTAAACGACGGACCTTTTACAATCTTACTGGATTCAGATGACCTGGCATAGGGAAAAAGAGTCAGAGGGGACGTATCAGATTGACTCATTTTTGTCACTTTGTGACAAAAATATGCAAATAGGCTATTTAAAGGCGACTTCGTCGCAGAGCCTATTTGCCTCTTGAATCATGTTCTCACGAAATCCGCAGCCAGTGCGGATTTCTATTTGTGCTCATAAAAAAAAATGTACGCAATGAGTCAATCTGATA
>JAEEGH010009594.1_pt1 | contig 22538 bp, 21 predicted proteins | sample 9134181 | NCBI WGS metagenome assembly JAEEGH01 (sample SAMN16246544, study PRJNA631951) | gut metagenome | biome: gut microbiome; feature: rumen; material: DP-attached | host: Bos | place: Iran: Karaj | collected 2018-10
AATAAAGGAAGAGATGTTTGAGGTATACGTTTACGGCGCCGAACTGTTCCTTTCATTTGTTATTACTAATGCTATCATCATTGCTTTCGGAATACTAATCAATCAACTCGCAGCTACACTTATACACTTACTGATATTCATCGCTCTCAGAAGATTTACCGGAGGATATCACGCAACAACATATCTCAAATGCAAAATCACTATGGTTGCGATATACGCTTTCACAATCGCATCAGCGATTTATGTTGAAATAAGTATTTATTGGTATGTTTTGCTTATGGTTGCGGGAAATGTGACGATATTTTTTTCTGCTCCCATAGAGAATCCAAATAAGAAGCTTGATGAAAGCCAAAAGAAAAAATGTAAGATACTGTCTCACATTTCTTTCATTATTGTCGCCGTATCAGGCGTCATATTGATGCATTTCTATGATACATTGGGGAAAACAATATTCTTTTCGTTGTTTTCGGTCATAGCGTTAATGATAATAGCAATACTTATGAAAGGAGAAACGCAGGATGAAAGGCAAAATCTCTAAAGTCATAGCTGATTTTGTTCTCAAAGTTGCAAAATCCGCCGCCGGCGCCGCGTCCGAATGGAGCACTTATCAGCCGAAAGAGCCCGAAATGCTCAAGAAAATCTCCAAATAACTGTATCCATTCGTGGCAAAGCAGGCAGATCTTAATGGTCTGCCTGCTTTGCGGTATTGACTTTTTCGAGCCGTTCCTATAGAATAAGTATACAAGGATGTTTACAAGAAAGGAAGGAACAGAATGATATACATTGCAGTATGCGACGACCAGATAGATCATATGAAAAGGCTGTTTCAGAAAGTTCAGGCCGCATGCGAGAAGATACCCAAGCGTTTTGATTGCCATGTGTATGACGGTTTTCTTTCTGCCGAAAGAGTCATAGATTTTATGAGCACCCAGCCCATCAGTATTCTATTTCTCGATATCGAATTAAAAGGTATAAACGGCTTTGAACTTGCCGCCCGGATAAATGACGAATACCCGGATACGATCATCATATTCGTTTCCTCTTATGAAAACTACGTATTCAAAGCTTTCGAATATGAACCGTTTCGTTTCATTAGAAAAACGCGGCTTGACGATGAATTGGAACCGGCGCTGCTGGCGGCGGTCGACAAACACCTTCGCGCCGATAAAACGTTCCCGATCGATTCGACAGACGGCAAACTCGAGATACGATACAAAGATATCCTTTATTTTGAAAGTTCCCGTAATTATCTGGTCGTACATACCATAGGCGGCAGAAATTATTCTTTCAGGAGCACGTTGACGGCATTAGATGATAAAATGAAAGGCGAGGATTTTTGCAAGATACACCAAGCTTACGTTATATACCTGCCGAACGTCAAGCGGATAGAAGGAAGCAAAAGCGTTACAATGAAAGATGGTACCGTGCTTCCGATAAGCGCTAAGCAAAAAAACGTTTTTAAGGGAGCATATTTGGAATACACAAGCCGGAGGTTTGCAAAATGATCGAGATCGCCGCTTCTTTGGTGGATTCATTCATTTGTATTTGGTTCATCACGAGTTTTTTAAAACCGCAAAAAAGAAAACTGTATCTTGCTCTGCCGGCTGTCATCATATACTTTTTGGTAACCCTTGTTTGTGATAATTACCTTCCGGATTTTAACGTTTTAGCATCTTTTATTCTATTGGTGCCGGCAGTAGTGTACGCATTTTTGATATGCGAACGCCATTACGTCAAAGCGTTGATTCCGTGCAGCATTTACAAAGTTGTTATAATCCTCAGCAGCTCTCTTCTGTTTACTATCATTTCGTCAATGATAGATGATTTCGGGTCCTTGCTGATTGGTTCAGATGCAACGGTAAGGATTATATATATTGCGCTCCATAAGGTAATTATAATATCTGTATTCAGCGCAGTACTGACAATATTTAAGAACTCAACCATAAATGACTTGGTGACCGGTATAATAGTTTTCGGAACTTCAGTTGTCACAATAGTTGGACTTGGTTCGGCGATGGTCATCATCGCAAAATCAAATATACAGTTTAGTCATTTAAGCAGCATTCTGTTGGTTAGCGCGTTCGTGTTGATCAACGTCGGCGTCTATTCTTTTGTAAACCGCGTAAAGAAGCTGGAAAAGCAGAAATATGATTTACAGTTGATCAAAGACAGATATGAATATCAAAACAAAAAGTATCAGGACGCGGTAAACATATGGACGCGTATAAAGCAGATGCAGCATGATATGAAAAATCACCTTATCATAGTAAAAGAAAGATTGGATTCGGAACGATATGAAGACTGCAAAAAATACGTTGAATCGCTGATTCCGAAAACCACTAAGATCGGCAATATCGTCCATACCGGCAACGACATTCTTGATTATTTGGTGAACACAAAGCTCTCAGTAATGGATAACGTGAACATATCGGTTTCCGGTGTCCTTACCGATCTTTCAAGCCTTCCGGAGACGGATCTCGTATCAATATTCGGTAATATCGTCGACAACATTGCTGAGGCGATAGAACCGTTAAATGAAAGGCGTGTGGAACTCCTTTTTGCAAAAGAAGAAGAGAATCAAATAATGATATTCAAAAACAGCGTATCTTCTTCAGTGCTAACAAACAATCACGAGCTGAAATCGACAAAGAAAGATAAGGAATCGCACGGTATAGGACATGTTATCGTTGAAGAGATTGTAAACAAGCTCGGAGGGATAATCAATTACAGCGAGGCAGATGATATGTTCTCGGTTCAGATAGTGTTTCCCATTAAAAAGTAATTAAAACAAGTTGAAATGACATATTAACCGTCAAAACAGGGATAACTGTAACATAATTAGGGATAAATGTTGAGCGCGTATAGCGCAAAACTATTTATCCCTATTTTTGATTGATTATCCCTTGGTATTTAATTTAAAACATTTGTATGATATAATTTGTATGCAGATGAAAAAAATATCAAAAAGGCAACTAAATATGGCAAGAATAGCATTGATAGGGAAAAATTCCATTGAATATATATCATTGCTCATAGACATCTGGAAAAATGGCGATTGTGTCGTTTTGATTGATTGGCATATTCCATATCAAACCGCGATTGAAATGATGAAAGAAGCCAATGTCAAAACATGCTATCTCCAGGACGGTTTATGGGAAGGAGCTCATTTTGACGACGATGTAGATATAACTGTTTTTCGATATCCAACTTCAAAAGAATTGACATTTACGCTACCAAGCCATATATATGAAAAATTTAACGCGAATTATAGCGGGTCGGAAGCTGTTATTATTTATAGTTCGGGTACTACTGGTAAATCGAAAGGTGTCATTTTATCACATTTTGCCATTAACACGAATGCCGATGCGATAATAGAGTATATGAATCTTTCAATAAGCGATTGTATTTATACGATACGTTCGCTTTCTCATTCGTCTACACTAACCGGTGAATTACTTGTGGCTTTAAAAGCCCATACAAAACTTTTAGTAACTTCTTCTGCGGTGCCGCCACGGTATATATTGGATACAATAACGAGAAATAACGTTACTATTCTATGCCTCAATCCAACTCTTCTTTCCTTCTTATGTGATGAGCTTTCGAGGAAGCCATATTGTATTTCTTCTTTGAGAGTGATTTACAGCAGTGGGGCGATATTGAGTGATTCTATATATAAAAAGGCAAAAGCAGCGTTGAATAACACGCCTGTATACAACGCTTATGGCCTTTCTGAGACCTCGCCGCGTTTAACTGTGCAGACAAAAGATTGTTGTGAAACGAATTCAGTAGGCCGGCCTATCCAAGGCGTTGAAATTGCAATTATTGACGAAAATGGCAAAATGGTTTCCTCTGGAGAACGAGGTATTGTTCATGTAAAAACTCCATGCTTGTTTTCAGGCTATGTGATTGGTGGTTTAAAGCACACGTCGTTATGCGATGGATGGTTTAATACCGGCGATATAGGGTTCTTTGATGAATTCGGCGAATTACATATAGTTGGACGCATTGATGATGTTATCGTCTGCGATGCTCACAAAGTGTATCCGATTGACATTGAGCGCCGAGTTATGGAAGTACCCGGAGTTATCGACTGTGCTGTGAGCAAATGCACATTTAGCGGTGTCGATATGATTGGATGCATTTATGTGGCACGGTCGGATTGTACTATGGAGATTATTAAACATTTGAAGAAAAACCTTTTGCCATATGAGATTCCCAAGAGAGTATTAGCGGTTCAATCTATTCCATACAACAGTCGCGGTAAAAAAGACATGCATCAGATTGAGGTGACTTTGTCTAAAAATGTGCAGAAAGAGTTCTAACTATGGAAAATAACGAGATAAGGTCAAATATAATCCGCATGATATCAGATCTGTTTCCTGATTCGGGTATAGATGCCGACGTTATTGAATACGTGGATTTGATTGATGATCTCGGGATGGATTCTGTTTCGTTTATTTCAATCGTGATAGAAGTCGAATCACTTTTTAATACTATTGTACCGGATGATATGCTTTTGCTGGAATGCTTTAGAACCGTTGATAAGATTTGCGAAGTTGTCAAAAACGCACTAACACAAAGTGATTGCGTTGAAAACATATCGGAGGATTCCATATGACCAAACTTGAACAAATGCTCAAATATGTCTCTGAGCACAATGATTTTTACAAAAAACGCATCAAAGAATATGGAATCACTAATCCGTTGGATATTACACAATGGCCAATTCTTACAAGAACAGAATTGCAGGAAAATAGGTATAATATGTTTTCCGACGGATATAAGACGAAATACTATAATGAGCAACTTTTAAGGCAATCGTCTTCCGGGTCATTTGGTATTCCAATTAACGTTTACTGGGACTATAACGATTGGTATGCATCAAATCTGTGCCTTTGGAGAAGGCGGCGAGAATGGTATGGTATAAAACCATCAGATAAAAAAGTCGTTTTTACTCTCCATGCATATGGGAAAGAATACAACGGGCAGTCAATATTTTATCAAGAGATTCGTAACACATTATATATCAACATGTCATTGGTTCAAAACGACCACCAAATTGAGTGCGTTGTAAAGCAAATAATCGATTTTTCTCCGACGTGGATATATATCCAACCCAGTATTCTGGAGAAAATCCTTCGATTCGATTATCAGCTATCTTCACACTTCTTTGAGAAGCTTAGTTACATTGAATCAGTGGGTGAATTATTCACATGCGAATTAAGGCGAAAAGCACAAGATGTATTCAAAGTGCCAATAGCGAATTTATATGGATCAGAGGAAATGAATGGTATTGCTTACGAATCGCCTATGGGGGTAATGAGTATTTTAGATGACAATGTTTTTCTTGAAATTAACAGTGATGATATCGCAAAATCGACAGATCGCGGTGAAGCGATTGTTACGAATTTACATAATAAAGCAATGCCATTAATACGTTATTGCCAAGAAGATATTATTTCAATTAAGCATAGCAGTGAGGGACCGAACAATTTGGTAAATGTCTTTGGCAGAGTCTTTGATACAATCCATATTTATGACTATGAGATTAACGGTATATTATTAGCAGAGATTATTAGCGAAACAAATAATGTGTTCTATGATTCCATTATTGAGTATTCGTATGTCTATGACGAAAATAGCAAATCTTTAACTTGTAACATTGTTTTGCAGACCGAATTCAACAATTGGAAAGAATACATAAAGAAGCATATCAAAGATCTGTTTGCACAAAAGGTTTATCCTAATCAATACTTATTTTTTAATGTTGAGATTCAAAGTTTAAAACCATTTTCATGCAAAAGCAAACGAACTATTCTCACAAAGAAATAATAGTGTTTTAAGTATTATTAGGTTTTATGGTTTGCTATTTGTTTTTTTCTTTGACTTTCATTTGACACAACTTGTTTTAAGGAGAACAGTGTAATGTGTTTTCAGAGAGACCTGCCCGTAATTAAACCATTTATTCACAAAGGTAAGTGTTATGTTTACGATTTTGCAATGAATCAAGTTCTATGTGTTTCACCAATTCATTATGAGGAAATTGTATTATTATTGCGCGTCGGCCTCACCAGATATCAAGAATTAACAACAGAATCAAAAGCTCGTCAAGATATAATTGCATTAAAAAACAAGGGATATTTTTCCACTCAGACAACAGAAATAATAACTCATCCTTATCATGATAGGTATGATACCCTTCTAAATCGTTTTATACAAGACCTTGTGTTGGAGGTTACTCAAGATTGCAATTTCCAATGCAGGTATTGCTTATATGCAAATAATACTCACGTGGAAAGAAACCATTCAAAAAAGAATATGTCAATCGCCACAGCTCAAGCATGCATTGATTACCTTTATGAACATTCAAAAGATGCCCCAGCAGTTCGCATTGGTTTTTACGGTGGCGAGCCTTTCTTGAACTTTGGATTAATTAAATATGCGGTAGAATATGCATGCAAAAAGTTTCAATCAAAAAGAATTATTTTTGTGACGACTACAAATGGTTCTATACTAAATGACGAACACATTGACTTTATAATTAGGCACAAATTTGAATTGCTAATCAGTAATGATGGTCCTTATCAAGATAAACATAGAAGGCTTCAATCGAACGGAGGAGAAACATCAAAAAAAGTCAATTCTATAATACAAAGGATTAGAAATAGAAACGCCATTTATTTTTCTGACAATGTGAATGTTGGGCCGGTTATTATGCCTGATGAAGATAAAGATATCGTTTATGAGTATTTCCATAGTCAAAACATACCGAAAGAAAAAGTGTTTTTGCATTCGGCATCTTTGCAGGGAGTTGATTACACACAAACATTTTATAATGATGAAATGAATAACGAACAATTTGAAAATTCATCTCTTTATCTTGACTTTTTAGAAAAGATAAAAGTCAACCAACAAGTACCACCCAAGTGGTGTCCTGATGGTCAATGCGTAATTGGGGTTAAACGTTTATTTGTTACTGTCAATGGTGATCTTTATCCTTGCGAAAAAATCATAGGCAACAAGGCCTTTTGCATAGGGAGTATTAATAACGAGCCAGCTATTAATCTTCCAAAAGCCGAGCAGTTACTCGATATTACAAAATTAACAGAGAATGAATGCAAAAAATGCTGGGCATTTCGTTTTTGTAATATGTGTATTGCACGTTGTTTGGATACGGAAAAAGATTGTTTATCCAGTGATTGTAAAAAAAGGTATTGTGAAATAGTTAAAAAAGATATTATGAGATGTTTGAAACTATTTGTGGAAGCAACCTAAAAGTGTCATGGTTATTATGAGGTTCATATGAAGATATTGATTTTATCAACATCATATTACGAAAATGTTTTGATACGCCTGTTCGGTTTTTTGCCATTAGCAAAAGAAGATGATATTCCTAAGATGTATGTGTTACACGAAAACCATTTTCCAAATGAATTTGTTTACAATAATATTTCTCTGCCAGTTACTTTGGTAGATACGTTGGACGAAGCAATAAGAATATGTGACATGGTTTTTGTCCTGGATTATAAAAACTGCTTTAAAGAAGATTTTTTAATTAATGTTCAACTATTAACTCAGAGGTTTTGCAAAAAACTTGCGTATGTTGATTTTATGGATAATGTTGAAAGATTGAATAGCAGTGACAATTATTTATCAATTATAGATCAAAATACACCAACGATTCTTATAGTATCAATTGGCGAATTCACTCAAATTTCAGTATGCGAAACAATTGTCAGCAGATTATTATATGATTGCAAAATATCCGCAAGAAATCTTTGGTCAAAAAAAACTCAGGTTTTATACGATCAAATAATGACTATATATTCTCAAGAATTATGTAATAATAAAAACCCAAATGATATATTAATAAAGACGTTAGAAATTGATGCCGTTTCCGATTTCTATAGCGGCAAGCATATTGATGATATAATTAGTATTAATCCTGATTATTTAATTGTATTAGTGGAGGATAATTGCGATTATCTTGATAGTATTGATGACATCTTTAAATATAAATACAATTGCAAAATCAACAAATTGATAGTATCCGATTACTACCAAGTGTTGTGGGATAATCTATCGTTACCAATAAAGTCATCCACTCCAACAAATCTTTTATCTCTCGTGTTCGATGAAAACTATAGGGAAACATTTAAAAACGATATATTATTACATATTTCATTACCAGATGGAATATTACCAATAGCGGGCAGAAACTGTTCCCCGTAGTCTAACTTTTGTTAATAAAGCAAGTTATGTAAAGTTGAAGGGAGGTTATTATGACTTTCATAAAAAACAATTCTATTGGAATAGTAATTCCAAAGAATAAGTGTTCCTGCGGGTGTAATACGTGCGATAAAAAAGTGCAAAAAGCCAACAGTTCAGGCGATGGAAGTCAGGTTGCCGGCACTTCACAAACCGAATTGCCATCGTGTAGTCCCAAGAGTTAAATACTCATACATATTTCCTGCTTCGTATAAATAGATCTATAGCTTGCATAACTTGCTTTATTTTTCTATGATAATCAAGAAAATATTACTTTCATGATAGAGGTTCAAAAAGGATAATGATTAAGATGGGTTTATTTAATGTATTAAAGAATAATCTCTCGGCACTACACGAAGTATCGAGAATGGATAAAGGTAAGACCTATATTGGAGTTTCTATATTCTTGGCAATATACAAATCTCTTAATCCGTTTATTGTAACAGTTTTCCCAGGACTAATCATAAATGAACTGATAGGCGATAGGAATTTACAGCGTTTGGTTATCTACATTTTACTGTTGGTTACGCTTCCATTTTTGAACTATATATTTAACGCCATTTGTGGGAAATGGATATTAAGACAGAGTCAGACTATAGGCAATGCATTTGTTAAGCAGTTCTATTATCGTAATTCAACAATTAGTTATGAGTTATTAGAACAGCCAAGAATCAAATCTCTTCAAAGCCGCGCGCAGGATACAATGAATAACACCTTGGATGTCGTTTCTCATACCTGTTCATTTTTAACAGCTATAATTACTTTTGCTTCGATATTTGCGGTATTGGCGACAATCAATATCATTATTATCATTTTTTTGTTAGTATTAATGGTCATTAATTACTTTGCGGATAACAGATTGCAAGCATGGAGACAATCAAAAAGATCCGAATCTAGCCAACTGACGAACGCACAAGCAGTCTACAGTTTTTATCTGGAGAACTTTTCTTTTGAAAAAGAAAATCGAATATATGGGTTTTTAGATATATTGATAAATTATTATTCAAATAATCAAAAAAAAATTGATATTATTTCCACTGAAGGATTTCAAGTCCGTAGAAAGAATGGATTAATCCATGCAACCACTGCCCTGTTACAGACAATTGGTGTTTATGTTTATTCATTTATCGGTATATTTGACAACACACTAACGATTGGTGAAATGAGCATCATGCTCTCGGCCTCGATACAGTTTTCCACCCTCATTTCTTCTGTATTGCAAGCTTATTTGATATTGAAAGAGAATAGTGAAAAAAGAGAAGAGTTGAATGAGTATTGGACATTAACCGATTCAAACCTGCAGACAACAGATTTGACACCAGTATTTGATAAAGACTCAATTATCGAATTTGATCATGTGACATTTCGCTATCCCGGCTATGAAAACTATGTATTACGGGACTTTTGCCTTGTTATTAGAGGTAATGAATGTCTGGCTGTTGTTGGAGAGAATGGCTCGGGGAAAAGCACATTTGTCAAACTGCTATTAAGGCTTTACAAACCAGAAAGTGGTGAAATTCGACTTAATGGAATTAGTATCGAAGAATATGACATTCAAAAGTACACTGCCCTCTTTGCGCCGGTATTTCAAGATTATGCAGAATATGATCTTCCTTTTCTGGACGCAGTGGTTTCAAATCAGCCATTTAATGAAGAAAAATTTAACGCCGTCTGCAATGAATGCAATCTTACAGGTCTTATAGAAAAGTTGTCACATGGATTACTCACTCATATTGCAAGAGAAATTGACGAAGAAGGTTATGAGCCTTCAGGAGGTGAAGCCCAACGAATTGCGATTGCTCGAGCATTATACCGCGATTCTAGTGTTTTTCTATTGGATGAGCCCACAGCAGCGTTAGATCCGAATGCGGAATATGAGATATATATGCAGTTTGCAAATATGATCAATAATAAGCCAGCTGTTTTGATTACACATCGTCTTTCAGCAGTTCAATTAACTGATAGAATAGCAGTATTTTCAAACGGACGAGTAGAGGAATATGGTACACACGCTGAACTTTACTCAAGAGGGGGGATATACACGGAAATGTTCGACAAACAAGCAAAGTTCTATCGTGATAGCCCAACCGATAATAATGATAACCTTTCTCAAGTTGAGTGAATAACTTGTATTAATGAAAAGAATGAAAATACTCAATATGAACTATAAATGGATTAATAAATGCCCCATTTTATTATATACTTCTATTATTGAAAATGATGGCAAAGAAGAGAAGTTTTGCACAACCACTCATAAATTTGAGCAGGATTTGAAAGACCTGTTAACGCATGAATTTCATCCGATTTCTTTGAAAGAATTACATTTGTGCAGAAGCGGGAAAGCGCAATGGCGCGAAAAGCCTATTTGCATTGCTTTCCTCGGCGGATACGAGAACAACTATACTCTTGCATTTCCGATTGCAAAAAGATTAAATGTTCCCTTATCAATCTTTATTGCAACGGATTTAGTTGGTGTACGAGAATATCCAGGGATTGATGGCTTTTGTCCTCATTTTAGTTGGGAACAGGCTAAAGAAATGGTTGAATCCGGATTGGTCGAGATATTCCCTATGTGGCATCCTTTTGATGCCGGAAAACCTATTGATGAGGTCGCCATAAAAATCAACCTTATCAAGGACAAAATATATGCATCTGATGTCTGCTTTGCAGTAGCTCATACATATTGTTCTGATGAAGAGTTATCTATATTGAATAATATCGGGATAAGGGTCTGCTTGACGGATTGCTTTCACATTAGTATAAATCGGATTAAAAATGGCATGCTACCTACCATCTCTGTTGATCGCTCATCAGATGTGATAGATGTTATTAACCACTATGAAAAACTGTGTAACGAGGTCATTGAAAAAGAGATTTCAGAAACACAAACAATCCATTATGTTGAGCCTCCTTTGGATATACTCTCAGAAACGATTGTGTTGCCTATAGATGAAAAGCCAATCGCTAGGAATTATCTTCGCCATGCGTTTCCCCTCAGCATACTGCAAGCTATTAATAAAGAACGAGCAGAACGCTTTATTCTGAATGAATATATCGATGTCATCTATAAGCCTTGGTACAATTGGTATGATTATCACAATTACTATTATACATTTTGGGATTGCCTTGATTGCAAGAGGATAACAGCAGATTTGCTTGAAGCCAACAACATAAATATAATTGAGTATGTGATTAGAGCCTTAAAACTGGGGTATTATAGCGACATATGGCTCGATACATATTATATTCCCGGTAAGCCAGGATATGGAAAAGTGCATAATACTCATGGTATTCTAATATACTCATACTTTTCGGATAGTAGAGAGTTTGGTGCCTTATCATATAATAATGCAGATCATTACGATGAATTGCGTATTCCAGTAGAGGCGCTTTATATGGGATGCTCCAATCGACACTTTGAATATATCAATTTGATAAAGAATAATTTGAGCGCCCCTATTGATTATGATATCCATCTATTGCACAAAAAGTTAAAGGACTATTTGAATTCCATATGCTATGATGATAATAAAAGGTATAGTAAAAAATGCCCACTACAATATTATAATCTCGAAGCAAATCAGAAATTAATTGAAACACTATTATCTGAATCAACAAATCTACATATTACATCTTTATATGGATTTGCGGAACATAAGCGAATTATGATGTGGAGATTGAAGTATATAGCGGAAAAAGAAGAATTACCTCTTTACATTGACGATATATATTCTTCAGTTTATAATGATGCGGAGTCTCTTGTGAATTTGGGAATAAAGTTCAATAGAACAAAAAACCCAAATGATAAAGAACGCATCATCAAAAAAATGGAAAACATGTGTGAGGAAGAAAGAACCATAATCTATAAGATTACAGATTTATTAGATAAAAGATTTGAATCTTAATCATCATATATATGTGAAAGATTTGCTTTGCTAAGTCGCCAACTGCTCTAGCGTGATTGTTTGCTTGAATAGTAGTTGCACGAATGATATAGTTTAAGAAATGGAAATAAGAGTAGTTTTGATAGTAGCCTGAACAATACAATCCCCCGCCGATAACACCGATAAGCGCTACGCTCGTCACGTTCCCGGCGGGGATCCTTTTTGTAAGTCACCGTTACAGGATCATCTTGAACCTGCAGGCTCCCGAATACTGTTTTAAAGAACTTGAGCCAATAAACGTATTTACAGTACAATGTTCTCTGTTGCACCATTCATACGAACCGACGTAGTCTTTGATTCTATCAAAAGACACCGATATAATCAGCTTTTCAAACACAACTCAACAAATCATCCCACGGCATTGCATTATCATCGGACAGCATCTCTTGAAGCTGTTCTTTTTGTTTCTCGTCAAATCCGTATTTGTTTTGCATTTCAGCAATCGTCGGATGCCTTACCGTTATTTGCAATACCCTTTTCGTCTCTTCCGAAACAGTCGTTATGATGTTGCCTTTTTCATCTATGGTATTCGAATATACCTCAACGGTTTTTTCGACAACTTCCTTAGTAATCTCGTGCATATCCCAAAATACCGATTTGAGAATCTCAAACTTGCTTTCATCCATAGTTGCAACGTCTTGCGCATTTTCCGGATCCGCCGCTGTCTTTACCGCATATACCGCAAGCACTTCTTTCCAGTGCGCGTCGCAGTCTTGCATTTCGATGAGATCATATTCTTCCGACTGCTTTGCTTCCTCTATTTTTGCAAGATAGTCCGAATGGATCTCACTTATCGCGTTCTGCAAGGTATAATCGGACGAATCACCGAAACTGTAAAACAGTCCAAAGCATGAGCCCACTATAAGCGCGATCATTGTGATGACGATTATTATAATAACAGCCACCCATCCGCCCGCAGCTATTGCGATTATCAGGTTTCTTATGCCGGACACTATTGCCTTCACCGCAACCGCTGTTGCTCTGGCCACGGCTTTAACGGTACGAGCTGTTGCTTCCGCAGCTTTTCTTGCTCGTTCAGCAGATTTTTTAGCCGCCTTTGCGCTTGCCTTGGCGGCTTTTTGACTTGCTTTCAGCGTTTTTTCTGCGGTCTTGGCTGCCTTTTCAGTAGTCTTGATCGTTGTCCGAGCAGAGCTTTCCGCTGTTTTCACGCCCTTGTGTGTGGATTTGCCAGCAGTCTTGATGTTTTTTTTCATCGTCTTGAAAGACTGCCTGCCGGTGGATTTTGCCGTCTGCTTTATACTGTCCCCATCGCGCCGTTTCTGCTTGATCTGCTCAACGAGCTTTTTACCGCCGTCGTAGGTTTTCTGGGCGGTTTCCTTCGAGCCATGAGCCACGTCGTGAACTGCGTCTTCGGACCAATATTTGATTTTATCCTGCGCGTATTCTTCCGGCGTGACCTGTCCGTCATCGGAAAGGTTCTGAAACTGATCCTTTGAGCGAACCAGACCTTGCTTCATTTTTGAAGCAAGGTCTGCGGATTCATCTACGATACGATTACTTCGGCTGCCTTTTGTCTTGATTTCCTTCAAGGCAGATCACCTCCGTTATCGCTCGCGGGAAGGATCGGAGACGGAGCGCCCATGATTCAGATTCTTTAACGTGTCAAGTTCGTTCTTCACAGACTCTTTCACATTAGTGACGCGGATCTTGTCAGCCTTATCCATCGCTTTCTGCGAAAGAGTGCCGAACCCTTTGCCGATCTTTTCGAGCAGTTTTCCAAAACGGGAAAAGACGCCTTTGTCGGACTTGGCTTGTTCGACTTTCTTTGTCTCTCGCCCGATAAGAAGCCGACCAATATTCTTGAGGTGTCCTTTAGAGCTGTTGAGTTCGGATTGCATCGAGTTGAGCTGCTGCACATCCTGCTCGACTTCCTTTGAAAGTTTTCCGAAGAAGGAACCGAGTTTGTCGAGCGTCTCGGATATCTTCATTGCTTTCACGGCAGAACGGAGCGCCTCTTTGCCTCTTTCTTTGAAGGCTTTGAGCGCATTCTTTGCAGACTGAACGATATTGTCCTTGACTTTTCCGAGAAGCGCGAAGCCCTGTTTGATCTTGCCCTCAGTCTTTTCGACAAGGTTCTGACATTTGACGCGGAGAGTATTGTTGTGGATCAGATTGATCTCCTGCCGCATATCCTGCATCTCTTTGAGCATTTCGGTAAGCGTCTTTTCCATGTCGCCGATATAATCCACAAGGGATTCGACTTCCGCTTTTTCCTTGTGCATATCGTTTTTGTCGAGAGTGTCTATGAGTTCCGCAACCTGCGGATGTTCTTTCAATTCATTCATTAGTTTTCACCTCCTCAGTTTTCACCCGGTTTGGTGGTCATCAAGCGGTAGAGTTTTGTATTCTTCGGGAACTTGTTGACGAACGGAACGAGCGCGGAACCGACCTTCATCAGACCGCGACCGGCTTCCACGTTCGTGATATACGAAAGCTGAGTGTCGGAGATATTCAGCAGTTCCGCAAGCTTCACGCGGTCTGTCGTAGCCTGGTTGAGCATGATAACAAACTCGGAGTTTGCAAGCATCGTTCTTGCCGTGTGACTCTGCAAAAGGTCGTCCACGTTCTGCGTGATACCGGTACAGAAAGCGCCGTACTTACGAACGCGCTTCCAAAGGGTGAACAGGAAGTTTGCACTGTATTCGTGTTGGAATAACAAATAAATTTCGTCGACGAAAATGAACGTGTTTTTACCTTTGGCTCTGTTCGCGGTGATTCGGTTGAGAATACTGTCCAACACGACGAGCATGCCGATAGGCAGAAGCTGCTTTCCGAGATCGAGAATGTCGTAACAGATCAGGCGATTGTCCACGTCAACATTCGTCTTCTTGGCGAAGGTGTCGAGAGAACCGTCGGTAAAGAGCTCGATTGCAAGAGCAATGTCCTGCGCTTCCGGCTCTTCCTGTTTGAGAAGCTCGGCGCGGAACTCTTTGAGCGTAGGAACTGTACCCTTGTAGCCGCGTTTCTTGTAGTTGCGGTACACTATCTTGGTGCAGCGGTCGATCAGAGACTTTTCCTTAGCTCCGAGAGAGCGAGAGCCTATAAGCTGTTCGCAGAGCGAAAGGATGAACTCGGATTTCAGAATGACGGGATCTTCGCCGTCGCCATATTCCTTGTTCATATCCATCGCGTTGATGTGGTTCTTACTCGTCGCGGAAATGTCGATGATCTCACCGCCGAGTGCTTTGACAAGCGGCGCGTACTCGCGCTCCGGGTCGATAATGATAATATCCGAATCTCCGTCAAGCATCAGATTGGAGATCTCACACTTGCCGGTGAAAGACTTACCTGAACCGGATACACCGAGAATGAATGAGTTGCCGTTGAGCAAGTGGCGACGGTTGGCGATGATCATATTGTTGCTGATCGCATTCTGCCCGTAGTAAATTCCGCGTTCGTGACCGATCTCCTGAACCTTGAACGGCATAAAGACCGCCAGACTTTCGGTGGTAAGCGTTCTGAGCACGTTGATCTTTCTGCACCCGATAGGCAGAACGGTATTCAGCCCGTCCATCTGCTGAAACTTCAGCACGGCGAGCTGACAGAGGTGGCGTCTTGCAGTAGAGAGCAGAGCCTCGGTATCCGAGTCGAGCTGTTCCTTGCTGTCCGCAACGTGAACGAGGGTAATCGTCGCGCACATCATGCGCTGGTCGCGGGTCGTCAGATCGTCGAGAAACTCTTTGCTTTCCTTGCGCTGAAGCTCCATATCATAGGGGACGACCGCAGAATAGTTGTTGTTCTGATTCTGCTTTCGCTGCCAGTTGGTGATGTTCGTCTCCACGCCGAGGAGTCTGTTCTCAACCTCGCGCACCGCCTCGTCTGTCGGAATAGGAAGAATGTCGATAGAGAGCATCAAATTGCGGTTCAATTCGCAGAGTTCAGAGACCATACTGTCCTTGATATACGCCGCCAGATCTTTGATAAACAGAACACGGTAGAACTTATCGCCTAGTTTCACATAGTCGTCGAAACGCTCGATACTGTCCGGGCAGATATAGTCCTTGAAATCGTGTCCCTTTTTAGCCATTTCCGTCATATCGAACCGGAAGTACACTTCCTGTCCGGGACGGTAGAAGTCGTGAAGGATACGAAGTCTTTCGGTTGCATCCATATCTGTACATTTGGAACCGAGCGCGTTGAAGTGAGCGATCAGGTCAGAGCCGACCCGGGAGAAATACGTTCTCGCTTCCTCGATATCTTTCTTGACGACCGATATCGTAATATATTTCTCCTGCACGATCCCGTTGGCGTCTGCGGCTTTCTCCCGGAGCATATCGTTGTACTCAGCACGGTAAACCGCGAGTTCGTCGTCACGCTCGGGCATCAGGATATTCTTCTCAAAGTCGTTGCGATTAAGCTTGTGATTGTTGATCGTGATCTTTGTAGTCGCTCCGCTGTCAAGAGAGTTGAGCAGTTCCGAATAGGCGAGAAACATCGTTTCCTTATCTTCACGGCTTGCAACGAGATAGTTAATATCGTCGAAGCGAAAGGACTTGGTGAATCTGTTTCCCACTTTGAAAATGCCGTCAGCGTAAATACCCGTGATCGGGATATAGTCGTGAACAGATTTCGGGACCTTGTACGCCTCCTTGTCCTGACGGAGCATCGCTTTGAGTGATTTCATCATAAGGCTTTCTTAACCTCCTTCTTCGTAGATTTAGGCGCGGACGGTTTGGTCGTCGCTTCGTGGTAGAAGGTATCACACTCAAACTTTACCTTCTTAGGCTCGATGAACTTGCTTTTGATCCACGTCCACGCGAATTGTTCTGCGGTCATACCGTTGTAGGTGATGAAGCCCATCGCCACAAACGGCGCGGCGGCGAGCATACAGACCCACGACAGCGTTTCCGTTCCGAGATAGGAACGGAGCATAAAATATGAGAGAACTGCAAATCCGACGCCTATGATCGCAAAAAAGAACTGTCTCATCGACAGTCCGAAAAACATTGATTCAGTGTAGTTTCTTATTTCCTTATTAATCTTGATTTCCAAGAATATCCCTCCTTACAGTCCCATCATTTCACGCACGATCTTATCCGCCATCTTAACGCTGCCTACAAGGACAAGCATATTGAAAATCAATTCTCCGACATACGCCCAGACCTGAGTTACTGCCGCAGCGGACGAGTCCACTACGGGCGGACTTGACGCAAAGACGGAGAAGATGATGCAGGCAAGAACGATAATCGCGCCCTCAAGCAACACCGCACAGAAGCTCTTGAGGAAGGTTTTGCCGACGTTCTGAGTCGGCTCGCCGGCAAATGTGGAGAGCGGTACGGGTGCGATTGCGGCGTACATATAGATCTTGAAAAAGCGTCCATACACGCTCATGATCATAATAAACGAAAGCACCGTGACGAACAGGCCGCCGATCAGCGTGACCGCCCACAGCGGTATCGACTCCCAGAATCCGCAGTCCTCAATCGCATTGATTATGCTTTGAGGCAAGACGGTCGAGTTACCCGCTGCAACGCCGGACGCTCGCATAATGCCGGAAATCACGCCCTGCATGATCTCCATCAGTTTCAATAGCAGCTCCATACCGTGCGTAATGACGATTTTGGCAATGGCAAACCGGATAAATAATTTCAACGCGTGTTCCGGCTTTTTCACTTCAGCGAAAGAGCCGCAGGTTTTCACCACTCCGATCACGAAAAACAAGACAAGCAAGGCGTAGCCGATTGCCTGCAATGCTCCGTGAATGTTGACGATGACGTTCCATATCACTCCGCCTTTGAAAGCTTCGGGCGACTGCGTGAGGAGATTCCATATTTCCGCAAACTTCTCGTTCCACGTTTCAAGAGCATTCTGTAGATTTTGAACTATCCAGTTATCTGACACATGAAAATCCTCCCTTCATTGGATTCAGGCGAAGCGCCGCCAACCTGACGACGTTTCGCCCGGAAGTGTTGTCAGCCCGTGATAAGGTTGAGAATCTCTTTTGCAAAGGTGATGATGATACCGCCCGCAACGGTAAGAAAGCCGTTGGCTCGCTGAGACGGGTCGTGGCTTTTCAGAGACAGACCGACCTGCACAACACCGAAGCCGAGCAGGATCAGACCGATTGCCCGGATCAGGCCGAACATAAAGTCGGACAAATTGTTCACGACCTGCAGAGGATCGCCGCCCGCCGCGAACGCGGTCATCGGCATAGCGAACAGGAGCGTCATCACCAGCACGGCGGCACAGTAGACGGCAAAGCCTTTCTTAGTTTTTCTTTGAATACTTGACGTGTGTCGATTGGATTTTTCCTTTTTCTGCATATACTTCATTGATATTTACCCCCTTGGATTCTTTAATGGATTGTTCCGAGTCCTCAGGATTTCCGCTGAGGATCTCGTCTATTTCTTCTTCTGTCAAAATAACAAAGTCTCCCTCTTTAACGTCTCCGTCGTTGTGCTCGACAGACAACAGATCTTCGTCGAACTGTACAGTTGCGAGGCTTATTACCTCCTTGCCGTGTTTATACGGCTCGGCTTTACCGTCTGCGGTCCTAGCCACGTTGGGGTGCCTGAGAATGTCATACTTGAAGTCCATCACGGGACGCTCGCCGCGTATAAAGAGCAATGCATACTTGTTGTCAAGCATCCTGACTTCATCCGGCGTCATAAGCTCACGCCCCGTAATTTGCCAGTTGGTCGAATAGTTGCCGTTCCGTCCTCTCGATTGCCCGTAGGTGTTCATGTCGATAGTCTCTTTTCCGAGCAGCTTGGAAACATACTCATGCGTTGACTGTTCGTTGCCGCCGAGATAGAGGAACTCGTCGCAGTTACCGACGATGCTTTCCCATTGCTTTTCAAAAAGCGCTTTGAGCTGCGCGAGATTCTGAATGATAATGCTTACCGAAATCTCACGGCTTCGCATCGTGGAAAGCAGTTTGTCGAACTCGTCAGGTAATGCGACGTTCGCAAACTCGTCCATCACAAAATGAACGTGGACCGGCAGCCTGCCGCCGTGCTCGATATCCGCTTTGTAATAGAGCTGTTGGAAAAGCTGGGTGTAAAGCATGCCGACGATAAAGTTGAACGAGCTGTCGTTGTCCGGGATGACCGCGAATACCGCCGTCTTTCTTTCGCCGATGTCAGCCAGTTCCATATCATCGGTCTGCGTAATTCCGGCAAGCGAATCAAGATTGAACTTTTCCAGACGGGAAACGAGCGTGATCTGAATAGATTTCAGAGTCTTGCCCGAACCCGAACGATAGTTGCGATAATACTTCAGAGCGATGTGTTCGGGATTTCTTTCGGCGAGCTTGTCGAACCGGATGTCAAGCGGAGAACGGTAGTTTTCATTTTCCTCCATAACTTCGCCGGCGCGGATCATTTCAAGCACCATCGGAAAGTTCTGCTCTTCCGGCGGTGCTTCATAGTGTAAATAGAATATGAGCGCGAGCAAGAGCATCATCGCCGCGTTATCCCAGAACGGGTCCTGTGTCTGAGCGCCTTTCGGGGTCGTGTTCTTGAAGATGTTCGTTACAAGTTTTTGAATGTCGTTGTCGTCGTGCAGATAGACGAAAGGATTGTAGCAGTGGCTCTTTTCCATATTTATAAGGTCAAGTACCTTTATCTCGTATCCTTCGTCGACCAGCAGATTTCCTGTATCACGCAAGATCTCGCCCTTAGGGTCGAGGACTACGTAAGAGGTGTTCGCCTGCATGACGTTCGGCTTTGCGTAAAAGCGTGTTTTGCCTGCGCCCGAGCCGCCGCAGACGAGAACGTTCAGATTCCGTCTGTGTTTTCTTCCGTTAAGACCTATCGCCGTGTTCTGCGTCAGTATCTTGTTCCCGGCAGAGTCCTTGCTGCTGTACTTTTTGTTTACGGCTCGTGCGCTGCCCCAACGCGCCGAGCCGTGTTCTTCTCGTCGTCTGTAATTTCTTGCCGTTGCAAGATAGATCCCGATCCCCATCGCATAGGCGAAAACGAGAATGAGGACGGTTTTTAAGCTGTCCTCACACCAAATGATATGAAACGGAGATTTGAATATCTCGGCAAGGTTTTCCATAAGCTCCGGCAGACCCCCGCCGAATGCCGGCGCTATGAGAAGCGCCAGCCAGACGACGGGGATCAGACCCACACAGTACAGCAGGACGCTTGACCGGGAGAGCTTATCTTGCCTCACGGTCCGCCTTCCGTTTTTCCTTTTTGGTCGGGGCGTCGATTGCCATTATGATAAGTCTGTTTACGTCATCCGTGGGAATGCCCTTATCTATGCAGTCGTTCCTTACGTCGTTCAGGCATTTCACGAGCAGACGCTGATCGCGGTCGTCGATCTCGAGAACTCTTGTCGTTGCAGCCATATGCGACCTCCTTATCTCGCGCCGTCGTCCCTTGAACGCTTGCTTTTTTCCATCGCCTCGAACTGACGGTTCATATCCTGCGAGATCTCGTTCGCCAAATCCCTTATCTCGCCGAGCTCTTTGCGAACGTCTTTGTTGTCGACGTCGGCAAAGCGTTCGGGAACTCTGTCAAAGTTGAAATCGCCGACGTCGAAGCCGTTACGCTCACAGAGAATATACGAAGCGCAGTAGGCGCTGAAAGCTCCGTCCTTGCGGTCAATATCTTTTTGAGCCGCCTTTGCGATGCCGATCTCATAGGAAAGCACGCGGAATATCTCGTCTGCTTCCAGTCCCTTTACGACGTAGATGACGTTCTTATCCGGCGAATAGCGTGCGCTTGCGTCGTTGAGTTTTTCGACGAGCGCCACCTCGCAGGGCGACGAGGCGATGAGCGCCTTGATAGCTTCGCGCGGATCGGGTTTCCTTCGGCGCATACTGACGTTGCCGCTTGAAGTCTGGGAAACGTCAAAGACCTTTTTGACGTTGATGCTGAATCCGGTCGAGCCGTCCTCGCGCGTGTACTCGTTTCCGGGCTCGAGGATCGTGATCGCCTTTTCGCCCTTGTTGATCGAAACGTCCTCTTCCTTCCAGCCGGAAAAGTCCGCGACCTTCGTCGCTCCGGGACGCTGAAAAGCGATAAGCAGCGCGTTGCCGACCGAGTAGCGGTCGAACTGCGCCTGAGTGTTCAGAAAGTCTCTGAACCGTTCGCCGTCTTTGATAATTTTCTCGGTAGCGGTATCGAGCAGGACGTACGCTTCGGCGCGCTCCATGCGTTTCTTTTCGACCCAGGCATCCTTGTCGAAGGGCTTGCTCTTGTTGTTGCTTTTAGATTTGTCATTGACGTCTTTGCTGTTGAACAAATCATCGTAGTTGTTCATAATCATCTCTCCTTTTCACGTTTTTTCTTGGGAGGCGCTTTGTGCTCTCCCGATCTTGCCGGGGTTTTCGGGGTGCGTTTCCTTTCGGTTTCGCGCGCCCGTTCCTGTTCTTCACGGATCTCTTTGAGTTCCTTCCGGACGGATCTCCGTCTCTCCGGTTCAGGACTTTCGGATGAAGTTCTTTGCATCCTCTTTTCCTCCTGTTTTGAAGAACTCACGGACGGACCCGACGACTCCGTCCGTGTCAGGGGAGGGTTTTGCGACTGTCCCTCCTCTTTTGTCGGATTGGCTTTTTCCATAAGCTTGCTCATAAAGTCGTCCGAAACCTCTTTGCCGCCTCCGGTGCGTTCCGGCGCGGGTTGTCCCGACATATCCTTTACGACGTTATCCTTGACCTCAGCCATATCCACGGTAAACATTCCGTGCTTTTTGAAAATGCGGCGGATCTTTTCCTCGTCTTCCAACTTGTACATAAGCTCCGTCTTTCCGTCGTTGACGCTTCGGTCCTTCAGGATCGTATAAAGGATACCGTATTTCTTGGCGGCTTCGCAAAAGCTTTTGAGCTCGTCGTCCTTTACTTCCGTTACGCTGAGCTTCTTTCCGCTTCGCACAAGATTCTGAAGCCGGATCGATCCCTTTGTGCGATTGCTTTGCGACATCGAGCTTTTCAACGCTTTTGCCAGCAGTACGGTGATCTCTTTGGCTCCTTTACCGCTGACCTTGAGCGCGACTTCAGCTCCGTTTAGGCTCATCCTTACGACTTGATCCGCCGCGTCCGCTGATGTGTTCATTCACGACACCATCCTTTCCTCTGAATTTTTCCTGTTCGATCCTTGTAAGATTGTCTCTGACGTGCCGGCTGTGCTCCAGCACTTCGTCGCAGGTCGTTACCTCTCTGCGCAGATTAGAAAGATTGAAAGAGTACACCCCGATGTTGTACCTGGCTTTATCCGCTTCGACAAGATCTCCCGCACGTTCGGCCCGTTTGAGAAGGTTCCTCATTTCGTTTCTCAGCCTGATATTTTCGTCGATCTGTCTCATCGCCTCCGCTTTGTACCGGATAACGTCGTCGCCGGTTTTCAGATCGTGATC